>ENA-UOOH01000003-UOOH01000003.1-fermentation-metagenome-genome-assembly--contig:-NODE-3-length-256576-cov-9.954121_pt1 | contig 256576 bp, 245 predicted proteins | sample MGYA00245778_ERZ724025 | MGnify/ENA primary metagenome ERZ724025 (study PRJEB28704, sample SAMN03018313) | fermentation metagenome | biome: anthropogenic terrestrial biome; feature: soil; material... | reverse complement strand
GCTATTTTTATGTCTAGGGTGGTACCTATGTGTCCTAGAAAATCATAGCAGTGCAAAAATTTGGAGGATCAGCTTTTATTGAAATTCAATATTGTAGATTAAGCGCTGATACTAAATTGAAGAAGATTGTTGCTGTAAATTCGATACAACATTGGAAGGATGACTCTCTGTATATACACGTTAATGACATTGATTGTTTCATAGATAATTATGGAACCATTTTTAATATGGTTACATATAATAATCAGAAAACGGGTATTGTTGATATATTCGGAATAAATTACTATACTGTGAACGATATCAAAAAATTGATAGATATAATTAAAGAAAAAAAGCCAATAGAGTTTCAAATTTTGGTAAATTGGCTTGAAAATGCAACCCAATATAACGGGGTTTATTTATTGGGAATTTAACCAAAGATTTATGTAAATTGGATTAGAGTTTGTAGCGTTTATTAAATAAAATAAATTATACATGTCTAATATAAAGCTATAATTACCTTTATAAAATATGAAAAACATTGAACTTGAAGGTAACTAAATTATCGTAATTTTATAGTATTTTATATGTCAGAAATAAAATTAATTGCAATTGAGAAAATAAAATGGTAATAATGAAATAAAGTAAATTGTTTATTCATTTTAAATTAGTGGTTTACTAAAAAAGGAGATTAATATGAATAACGGAGAGTATAAGATTCAAAAACCTCAAGATATCCTTTCTATAGGGGTAATGATTGCTGTTATGGTGTATGCATTATTTGCTTTATTAGATGTGCTATTCTATTATTTTGGTGACACAGTTATTAAACAAACCTTTATGATTGGTGGTTTATTATCAGCAGCTTTATTAAGTTTTGTGGTAATATTTACCTTATCAAAAGGAAAAACTTTATTAGGCGCAACGTTCTTCATATTAACGTTATTAATTGAAAGAGGCTTGTCTTTCATTAGAACGTTAATTGATGGAACAATCTCTTTATCGACATTTGCAGGATTTTATCATTTTGTCGTTTTCGCTATCTTTGTCTTTTTAGTCATTGTGATTGTAACCCTATTACGAAGAGAAATACCTAAATTAAATTTTAAGTATTTAAGAAACTTTCTATTACCACTAATAGCGCTTGCGTATTATTTGTTGTTTGTTAGTTTTAGTGGATCTTTAGCGTTTGTTTTACCGATTATTTTGTTGGTATTCTTTGATGAAGAAAAATTTATCCCGTGGTATCTTACAGCTAGATTTGTGTTTAGTGTGACCAATATTTTTGATTACTTTATCATTAAAAATACCATTCCTAGTTATACTCAAAGTTTTTCTACATGGTTACAGAACATTCTTGGCGTAGGGATTCTAGTTTTAGCGATTATTTCTATGTTCAAACCAAACCTACTGATGATATCTAGAAGTCATGAAAAAGAACCAACAAATACATCTATCGAAGATTAAAAATAAGATAACTTAAGCCCCCTAATGATTAAAGGGGCTTTTTTATAAATTATTATCGATACTTTACTGGAAATAAAGTTAACGCCAGTATTTTTACATGTTATAATAAATACATGAGGTGAAGAATATGAAAATAGATCCAATTTATAAAAAGTTAACAGAAGCCTTTGGGATTTCTAGTCGGGAAGAAGATATCAAAACAATTGTTTTAGAAGAAATTGAAAAGTATCCCAACTATGAAATTGTTAAAGATAATTTAGGCAGTATTTTTGCTTATAAGAAATCAAAGAATCTTAATGCGAAAACAATCATGATTGCTGGACATATGGATGAAGTCGGATTAATGATTTCGGATATTCGTCCTAATGGTGCGATAAAAGTAATTCCAATTGGGGGATTAATCCCAGAAGTATTTATCTCGCAATTGTTATATGTTCATACCCCTTCTAAAGATATTCCGGGCATTATCGGTTCAGTACCACCCCATTTATCAAAAGATCAAAAAGTTAGTTTTGAAGATATGGTTTTGGACGTTGGTTTAAAAAATAAAGAAGAAGTATTAAAAGCTGGGATAGAAATTGGTCAAATGGTATTACCTAAGACCAACTTCATTTATTCACATAATCAAGAACGTGTTATAGCAAAAGCGGTCGATAACAGGTGGGGTGTTGGGATGGCATTAGAACTCGTTAGAGACTGTCATGATAAGGATTATGAGTTTAACCTTGCAATTGGGGCGACGGTTCAGGAAGAAATTGGTTTAAGGGGGGCTGGTACCATTACTTATAAGATTAGTCCAGACATGTTTATTGCCCTAGACGCAAGCCCACTTAATGACTTACTAGATCCAAATGCTTCCGGTAAAATGGATGAAGGCTTTTTAGTTAGATTATATGATCCAAGCAACATTATGAGACCATCACTTTTTAGTTATTTTAAAGAAGTTGCGAAAAACAATGAAATAAAACATCAAATTTATTTTTCTAAAGGTGGCACCGATGCGGCAAAAGCACAATACAATAAAGATGGTGTTGTTTCAACAACGATTGGCTTACCCGCAAGATACATTCACTCAACGGTTAGTATGTTTAGCATTCATGACCACATGAGTGCGCATAAAATGATTAGAGCATTACTTAATGATATAACGAATGACAAGATAACCTATTTACAAGAAAACTAAAGGAGAACAACGATGAAGACAACGACACTCTCAAATGGCATCAAAATGCCCATTCTTGGTATTGGCACATTTTTAGTGAATGAACAAGATGGTTATGAAACCGTTAAGGAAGCTTTAAAAGTAGGCTACAGACACATTGATACCGCTCAATCCTATCGTAACGAAACAGAAATAGGTAGAGCCATCAAAGACTCAGGGATACCAAGAGAAGAAATTTTTGTAACAACGAAACTAAGTGCTCGTAAACTCGGTTATAAAGAGGCAAGTGAAGCGTTAGATGAATCTTTATCTAAATTAGGCTTAGAGTATGTTGATTTGTATTTAATTCACTGGCCAAGTTCTAACAGTGCTCTAAATCAAGAAACCTGGAAGGGGATGGAAGTTTGTTATAACACCAGAAGAGCTCACGCGATTGGTGTTTCTAATTTCCAAATTCATCATTTATTAGATCTCTTTAAAGTTGCCAGTGTGATGCCAGCGGTTAACCAAGTTGAAATGCATCCCGGTTTACAACAGGAACCTTTAAAAGTTTTTCTTGATAAAAACAACATTAAAATGATATCTTATGGACCTTTTATGAAAGGTGAAGTCTTTAATAGAACAGGAAAATTCTATGAAACACTGGATAAAATTGGAGACAATCATAAAGCTTCTGTGGCTCAAGTTATTATCGCTTGGGGGCTTCAAAGAGGGATTATGATGATTCCAAAAAGTGTGACACCATCAAGAATATTAGAAAACTTTAAAGCTTTGGATTTGGTTTTAACAAATGAAGAAATGGAAATGATTTCTCTTTTGAATCAAGGGATTAGAGTCTATACAGATCCGGATAATGTTCCTTATGTTAAAAAGTAATCTTAAATAAATATTAACTATAAGTGTCTAGGGATTTAGGCACTTTTTGTTTATAATATAAGTAAGGTATTCCTCTTTAAAGGTAAGGTATGGCTAAACTATTTATTTAAATAAATAAGTGGATTATAGTGGAGGTGGTGTAGAGATGGCAAAGCTTTTGTTAGATAAAGTTAAAGATGAAGCACTGATCTTAAAACTGAGAACTTCTTACAACTTAATTACAGAAGACATCAATCATACACAAACGGTTGTTTCTTTAGATAACTTGGATGAAAATGTGGTTACTGATATTGTTAACCTTGCTTCTGGTAATAAAGAAATGATGTTGTTTGAAACAACTGATGGATGGGTGAATCTAAATATTTATGAAATAAACTATCTTGAATCTTATTTGGATCAAGTTTATCTTCATGATATTAACCAACAGACCTATACCCTTAAGACGCCGTTATATCAATTAGAAGAACGTTTGTCGAAGCATGATTTTGTAAGAATCAGTATCTCATTTATTTGTAACATCAAATATATTAGATACATTAAAACACTTTTAAATCAAAAGTTAGAACTTACCATGATGAGCGGCGATAAACTAATAGTCACAAGAAGTTATTTAAAAAACTTCAAACATACCTTAATGCTTTAAAGGAGGCATATTATGAGAGAATTTGGAATAATCTTACTCGTATTATTAACGATCACGTTTTTAGTGACGATTTATTTACTCATTAAAGACAGTATTTGGCTTAAGAGACTTAATAAATACAGAACAAGTGAATCACTAAAACCAATTAAGCCAAGTCACAATATTTTACAAAAAAGGTTTACAACCTTAGCGCTCTCGTTCGTGATGATTTTAGCTATCACTCCAATCTTAACATTCAACCAAAAGATTGAACCACCGTTTTATGTGGATAAACAAATGGTGAATGTGAAAACAGTTGGCTCAAAAGAGAAACTTGTGAGTATGATAGATAACTATAATAATTACTATTACTATGAAGAAGGGATTGTTTGGGAAGGTAACATCAACGGTTCAGTTGATTTGGGACTAGACGGGCTTAATCCAGGAACTGTAGTTGGTAATGGGGATACCCAAAATAATGATCGAGATTTCATTGATACGAATAATCAAGTTGAAGGGGTTCAAGAAGCGGATATCATCAAAACAGATGGAAATCGAATCTTTTATGCCCCATATGGAAGAAATCAAGTTTCAATCCTTGATATCTCAATCGATGGAACAGCGACTTTAAAAAAAGAAATTGATTTTGAAGAGTTCTATCTATCAACGATGTTCTTAACGGATAATTATGTTGTTTTGGTGGGTTATGTCTATGAGAAATTAGAAAGAAAAGCCACTACTACATCCGGTGAACCCTATTTCGATGTATGGTATCCATATGTCTATAGTGGGGCATTGTATGTTTACGATAAAACGACCTTAGAAGAAGTCTATGTTTATGAAACACAAGCGAATTTTGCCGATTATCGTGTCATTGATAATAAGTTATACATTATCGCGAATACCCAAATTAATTTAGATGATCCAAGACCTCAAGCCACGATTAATTATCAAGGTAGTCAAAAAACAGAGATTGTTGATTATAATGAAATTTATTATTTTGATGAAAACATTGTCTCAGGAATAACCGCGATTACCGTCTTAGACCTTGAAACGTTTGAAACCGATACAAAAGGTTATTTAGGTAGAACTGAACAAATCCATGTCAGTCAAGATGCCATCTACACAACCTCTCCTTACTATGATTTCTCCTATTATAATCAATACTCAAACTCGGATGATACAGGCACATTTAATTGGGATGAAATTTATAAAACTTCGATTCGTAAATTCCGTATTCTTGAAGATGGTTCGGTAGCCTATGTGGGTAGTACTAAAGTATTAGGTTCCGTTGGTGGGCAATATTGGATGGATGAATATGATGGTTACTTTAGAGTAATCACTTCAACACCGGCTTGGGTTCCAGATATTAGCAATCGAACCATTTACAAACACCGTTTATATGTCTTAAAAGAAAATGAACTTATTGATTCACTTGATACGATAAGTGTCCTTGATAAAGGGATTGGTAAACCAGCCGTTACCAAAACTGGCCTAAGAAATGATGTCACAGAGGAACAAGTTAAAAGTGTTCGGTTTAATGGCCCTAAAGCCCATGTGGTAACCTTCTTACAAACCGATCCACTTTATACAATTGATCTATCTAATCCAGCCTTTCCAGTGATTACAAACGCGATTGAAGAACCGGGATTCTCGACTTATCTACATCCGTGGGGAGAAGATTACTTAGTTGGTATTGGTAATATGGCCACTTCAAGCGGAATGGTAACCGGAATTAAATTAAGCGTCTATGATACAAACACGCTTGAACCACTTCAAACCTATGAAATACCTTATAATCTCAATGGATACAGTTATAGCTATAGTGATGCGTTATTCGATCCAAAAGCGATTTTAGTGGATAGTGAAAAACAAATCTTTGCGTTTGCGATATCGACTTATTCCTATACACTTATTGACAATGTTTATCAATCAAGTTATCAAAGTGAATACTTAATCTTTAAGATTGATTTTAATAAAGAAGAAATTATCTCAAAACCTTATCGAATTGAACACGGATCAGCCAAATATTATTTCAATGTTGATCGAGGTGTCTACATTGATAATGTTGTTTATACGTTCTCCGAATACGAAATGATCAGTGTTAATTATGATACAGGCGAAATTATTCAAACACTACCTTTAAAATCTTGAATTCTTTCCTAAGAATAATTGAGCCTGAGTAAAGACCCCTTTGATAAGGGTCTTTTTTTGCGTATGGGTTGTAAAATAAATCTAAAAGTTTTATAATTAACCTAATTATGGGACCCTTAAAGGCCTAAAAAGGAGAAGTTTATGAAACATAAGAAAGTTTTTGATATGGTACTGTTTTCAACGTTTTCCGCTATCATCTTGATCTTAACGTTGGTACCAAATATTGGTTATATTAGAGTTGGAGTCGCAAGTATTACGATTGTCCATATCCCAGTCTTAATTGGTATTATGTTTTTAGGGCTAGGCTATTCATTATCTTTAGGATTGGTGTTTGGCTTATCAAGTTTGATTGCAGCATTTATGTATGCTTCAAGTCCAGCTGATTTAGCTTTTCAAAATCCGATTATTTCAGTATTGCCGAGAATTGTTTTTGCGTTAGTTGCTTTCTATATAATCCGTTTATTGTTCTTGATTAGAAAAAAGAGCAAGTACGGTAATTTAATTAATTTTATTATTGTAACGGTTGTTTCTACGGCCTTCATTTTATTTGCATCTGAAGGCATCGTCACCGTAACCAATTGGTATCGCTCAATCGTCTATCCAGTAGGCATTTTATTGTTAGTGATACTATTAACCGGTTATATTTTCTTTATTAGAAAGAGCAAACATAAAAACTTAGCTTATGTCCCTGCGGCATTTATTGTTTCAACCTTAATTCATACGGTTTTAGTCTTAGGAACCCTTGGCTTAATGAAGCCAGCCGCTTTTGGCGATAATGCAGATATTTTTGGGATTATCTTATCGGTATTAGGGACCAATGGTGTTATTGAAGCAGCTGCGGGAGTCTTAATTGGAACGCCAATTGTAGTCGCTTTAATGAATTTGATTGAAAAGGATGAACTCGATGAATCTCTTATTTGATGTTGGGAATACAGAACTTAAATTAGGGGTTGCTAACGACGAAAAAGTTTTAAAAGTATTTCGATTTTCTAAGTTTCAAGAAAAATCCGTGGATGAATTGTATTTATCCTTTTATTTGATTTTTGATGATTATGAATTTACAAAAGTGGCTATTTGTAGTGTGGTACCTGAACTGACCACAAAATTAAGAACCTTATCAGTAGAATATCTTGAAATTGATCCAGTGGTTGTCGAACCAGGCGTTAAAACGGGCTTAAAGATGAAAGCGGATTACCCTGCTGAAGTTGGTGCTGATTTAATTTGTGGCAGTGTTGCAGCGGCAAAAATGGACCAACCTGTCTTATTTATTGACTTAGGTACGGCGACTAAATACGTTTATGTTGAAAATAGTACTTTAAATGGGGTAGTCATTTCACCTGGGGTTGAAGTCTCCATGAACGCACTGGTTTCTAATACCGCTTTACTACCAACCTTCGAATTAAAAGCACCCAATAAGGTCTTAGGTAATAATACGATTAGTTGTCTTCAATCAGGGATTATTTATGGAACAGCAGCCCAAATAGAAGGTTTAGTTTCGAAGATTAAAAATGAAGTTGGTAAAGATTTTTTGGTTGTTATGACGGGTGGTTTATCGCCCCTATTCAAAAATGTATTAGAAATACCTGTAACCTTCGTTAAACATTTAGTACTTGAGGGATTATTGGAAATACTTTTAAGAAACAGCCTTGTTAAATAGGCTGTTTTTTAATTAGATGTTTATGTAAAAATCAAATTGGTGTATAATATTGTTTGAATGGAGGGTATTTAATGTCATATCAAGAAAATTACTTAAAATGGAAAAACGAATCCTCTTTAAAAGAACCACTTAAAAGTGAACTGATTAAATTGACAGAATCAGAAATAGAAGACGCTTTTTATAAAGAACTAGAGTTTGGGACTGCTGGTGCGCGTGGATTAATGGGGGTTGGAACGAATAGACTAAATGTTTATACGGTTAAAAAAATAGTCTTAGGCTATGCAAAATATATTAAAAAACAAGCTAAAAAAACAAATTATAAAATCGCAATTAGTTATGACAATCGTAAGAATTCAAGAGAATTTGCCTACACTTCAGCAAGCGTACTTGCCCAAGAAGGAATTGAATCCTATATCACTAAGGAATTAAGGCCCACCCCTTTTTTATCCTATATGGTAAGACATTTTCATTGTGATGGGGGGATTATGATTACAGCGAGTCATAACCCGAAACAATATAATGGTTTTAAAGTTTATGATAAACACGGGGCTCAATTAATCCCTGAATTCGCAGACAAATTAACCATTGAAGTCAATAAAATAACCGATTATTTTCATATTCAGGAAAAAGATTCACCTGAATATATACATGAAGTCACAAATGACCTAGATAGTGCTTATTTGGCTAGAGTGAAAGAAATACAACTCAATCCTTCTTTAGATAAACCATTGAAGTTTGTTTATTCACCTTTACATGGAGCAGGGGCCACTTTGATTCCAACATTACTAATGTCAGAAGGCTATAAATTATATCCTGTGTCTGAAGAAATGACACCAGATGGTAATTTTTCTCACATCGCCTCATCAAACCCGGAAGAGTTTGATGCCTATAACGGCTCATTAAAATTAGCTAAGAAAATCGATGCCGATATGATTATGGTGACAGACCCGGATGCTGATAGGCTGGGGGTAATTGTAAAACACAATGGAGCTTATCAAATCTTAAATGGAAATCAAACGGCTTCATTAGAGTTATTCTATATTCTAGAACAACTTACGCTTAAAAATAAACTTCCAAAAGATGGGGTTGTTTACAAATCAAATGTAACCACACCACTGATGGATGAGATCGCTAAATTATATAATATTAAGGTTCATGAAGTGTTAACGGGTTTTAAGTTTATTGGTGATGCGATTGAAAAAGGAAAGCTACCTTATCTATTTGGCGCAGAAGAATCCTATGGTTCTTTGATTAGTCCTTTTGTGAGAGATAAAGATGCGGTTCAAGCGGTGTTATTCTTAGCTGAAATGGCGACCTATTATCATGAACAAAATAGAAGTTTATATCAAGTCTTATTAGATATTTATACAAGAGTTGGGGCTTATGCTGAAAAGACGATCTCTCAAACTTATGAAGGGGTTAATGGACTGAACCGAATTAGTGAGATTATGGCCTATTATCGTGAAAATGTCCTCAGCTTATCGAATGATGAGGTTATTAGAGTAGAAGATAATTTGACTCAACTGGCGACTGAAGATAATCACCAAGTTAAAATCGATTTACCAAAAGCGAACGTAATTAAGTTTATTTATAAATCAGGCAACATTGCGATATTAAGGCCTAGTGGAACTGAACCAAAACTAAAAGTCTATCTCTATATAAAAGGGAAAAATGTTGAAGAGGCGAATCAAAAATTAGGCTCGATTGAAAAAGAAATATTACAGAAAGTGAAGGAAATATAAGATGTATAAAGAACGACAACTAAAAGTATTAAATGAGGTTAAAGATCAATCAATTACGATTATTTATTCAGGTAAGGCACCAAAAAGAACGGCTGATCAACACTATGAGTATGAGGTAGGTCGTAACTTTTATTATTTAACTGGATTGGTTCAAGAAAATTCTTATTTAGTCTTAATTAAGGGAAATCATAAAACCTCAAGATTACTGTTTATTGAACCCTATGATGCTTTAAAAGCCTTATGGGTTGGGAGCGGTTTAAGCTTTGATGAAGCAAAATCATTAACTGAAGTGGATCAAGTTTTACCTAATTTAACGGTCTTAGATACATTAAGTCGTTTTTTAGGGGATTCTAGAGCAGCCCAATATGGTAAAATCGAATCATTTTATTTTGATTTTCATCGAGAAAACACCGATGAGTTGTTAAGTTATGAAGAGTTTTTAGCGGATAAACTCAAAAAACATTACCCTGACATTAATATTGAAACTGTTCACCCAGTTTTAAATCGTTTAAGAAGTGTTAAAGAACCAAATGAAATTGAAGCGATTAAAGAAGCCATTCAGATTACTGATCAAGGAATTCAAACCATGATGCGTCATAGTAAACCTGGTATGTATGAATATGAAATTGAGGCGTTTTATCATTACACGTTAAAAAAACATGGGGTTAAACCTTCCTTTAAAACGATTGCTGGTTCAGGATTAAATGGCACGATTCTTCACTATGAATCTAATAATAGAAAGACCTTAGATAATGAGTTAATCTTATTTGATTTGGGGGTTGATTATGATGTTTATTGTAGTGATATTAGTCGAACATTCCCAATCAATGGTAAGTTTACTGAAAGACAAAAAGCTTATTATGAAATTGTCTTAGAATGTAATAAAAAGACCATTGAATTCCTTCGTCCCGGTGTGACAAACCAAGAATGGAACGATTATGCGAAAAAGATTTTGGCTGAGGGATTAATTAAACTTGGTAAGATTCAAGATGAAAATGAACTTTCCAAATACTATTACCACTCAATTGGACATTTCTTAGGTTTAGATGTTCATGATGTTGGTGATTACACAGTTCCATTTAAAGAAGGTCAAATCTTAACGGTGGAACCAGGATTATACATTGCTGATGAAGGCATTGGAATCCGGATTGAAGACAACATTTTATTAACCAAAGATGGAAACATCAACTTATCAAAAAACATTATTAAAGAAGTAAAAGACATTGAAGCCTTTATGGCAACAAAATAAATTTTAAATTTAAAGTAAAATAAAAACCACTGATGTAACTATTAGATAGAGGTGATAGTATGAAGAAGTGGTTTTTATTTTTATTTTGTGTGATCGGATTAACCCTTTCCAATACGATTATTAAAGCAGATAGTAATTATAAAGCTTATGAAGAATTGAATTTAGAAAGTGGGAAACTGTTAAGCGCATTTACCAGTAGTGATTTTACTAAATACTATAAAAATGTAACAAAACGAAAGTTTTATGGCTGGCGAATCAACCAAGTCAATACGAATATTAAGGTTACTTACAAAACTGAAACCTTGTTTTCTTATTATAACGATGGTTATAGTAAAATTGAATATACTTATGAACAAACGAAAAAAAATACCAAAACCAGAAGTCTTTCTTCAACGGGCTCGATTGGTGTCAATGTCAGTGGAACAGTTGACAAATTTAAAGGTGGTTTAGATAGTTCTTTAAAAATAACCGATTCTGATACTACTACGGATCTAATTGAAGAGAATTATAAGCTTAAAGTGAGCGTTGAACCGGGAACGATGTTAAATTTATACATTTATGGAGAAGGTTTAATTTCCAATGGTGTAGCCGCAAATTATCTATTTTGGATTAGAACGGCTAAAGGCGGCTATGAGGTATTTACGGTGACAACACAATATTACCGTTTAGAGATGGTGAAAATCTAATGAAGAAAAAAGTGTTTGTGCCCCTTATAGTCATTTTAATAAGTGGTTTGTTGTTGTTGAATTATTGGGCTTATAAAAGTCCAGAAGATCATAAAATGATTGCTCAAAAAACGGTTTATTCACTAGGAAATACGAAAACATTTACAATTAGTTTATACAGTAATTATAAAGGGGCTTATCAATTAGTCGAGGCGGTTGATGTTGCCTCCATTGAAAATAGCAATGGAACGAAAAAGTTAGCCGTAAAATTAGAAAATATAACCAAATCTAATCAATATCAATATTTAGATGAAACGTATCATAAATATTTGTATCACATTGAACTACCTGATTTAAATGATTATTTTTATATTGAAGAAGCTTATTTTAATCTTAGACTTAAAAATGGAGAAGAAACCAAGTTCATGATAGGCTCGTTTGATTATTACCAACCAACAGAAAATACTTTAAACTTAACCGAATTATATGGACGGAAAAATACATCATTTCCTTCTTTAGACCAAGTTTCTTTGCGGTTTGAAGTAAGTGAGCCAATATATATCGAGTATTTAGTTATTTCATCTACGGATCTGATCCCAGTGAATCAAATGGTTAGAGATGATTCATTAATTCAAATTGATATTTCACCAATTAATAAAACGTTTAATCAATTGTCTTTTAAGTTAATTTATAGTGTAGGCGATAATAGAGTAGAAGAAATCTTACCTTATTATTTATTTTATGAGACAATTGAAAATCCATTAGATTATGGCGTGCTGAATCATGTGTACTTATTTGATTGAAGTGAATCATGTTTCAAAAAGCTTCAATGACCTTCAAGTTATTAATGATTTAAGCCTCAACATTGAAGGGGGAAAAGTCTATTTATTATTAGGTGAAAATGGATCAGGAAAATCAACGTTCATTAAAATGTTGGTTGATTTATATTTGCCAACCTCTGGCATCATAACAAGACATTATGAAGATTTTAGATATGTGCCCGAACTGTTAACAATCAAGAGTGAGGTCAAGGTTCTATCCTATATTAAAGCAGTTTTAAGTTTAAGGGGATTGAAGCGGAATTTAGAGATGGAACTGAATTTAGAAATCGATTTAAATAAACAGTTAAGGCACTTATCTAAAGGGAATCTAAAAAAAGTATTAATCTATTTGGCTTTAGTCGGAACACCAGAAATTTTGTTTTTAGATGAACCATTAGATGGCTTAGATATTAATATGCAAAACAAAGTCATTGATTATTTTCTGCAAATGCCTAATTCAACTTTTATCATATCCACACACGATACAAAGAAGTATGACGCTTTAATGAATATAGAGGTGATTCACTTTGGGTAAGTGGATAAAGTATCATTTTTTATTTTTAATGGATAAGAAGTGGTGGTTGATGGTCTTGATGATTGCGTTATGCTTAACACTGATTTTAGGCTATTTTGGATCATTGTATGAACCCATTACAGAACGTTTGTTAAACTACCAAGAATACAGTGAATCTTATGAAAAAGAAGCGTTTATCGTGATTAATTTGTTGTTGTCATTATGGGTTTTTATCTCGTCTAAAGAACTGTTGTGTTTTGAAGAACCACATGTTATTACCATTAGTAAAAAAAAGTATCTTATAAGTAAGATAATCAGCTATTTAATATTTTATTTATGTATTACGTTCTTGTTTTATGGCATTTACCAAATTATTAAATGTGTTTCATTTGGCGTCAATCCCTTTAATTATTATTTTATGCTCCATTTAGTCTTGAATGTTAGTATCGTTCATGGTATAACTGTTTTGGCGTTGGGGAAATCTAAAAGTATTTTAGTGTCAATCTTATTTACCCTGTTAATTGTGTTATTAGATCGACTAACAATGTTTGATAATTTGTTAACAAAATATATTACCTTTTTTTATCCAATATTAGACCTCAATCATCCTGTTTATGGCTATATACACGTATTATTAATGATTGTGTTGATTTATTTTTTAGCGATTACAAAACATTTGAAATCTTTTTCTTGACATCAAGTCTTTATTTAGATATAATACTAACGGAATTAAATAAGTGAAAAGAAGAAGTATCCACTTCTCGCCTGATTGATAAGAGTCTTTGGGCAAATAGCACAAACATAAACGTTGACTATTTTAAAGTGGGTATTTATATCCACTTTTTCTTTTTAAAAAGTATAGATAAGGAGTGATTTATATTAATAAAATGCCTAGTAAGAAAGGTAAAGAAACTGATTTTTACAATGAAAATATTCCTTTTAATGAAGTGTTAGTCATTACAGATGACGGTGAGAAATTAGGAATTTTAAAACGTGCTCAGGCTTTAAGAGAAGCTTACAATAGAGAATTAGATCTCGTTGTTGTAAGCCCAAACTCAAATCCACCTGTTGCCAAAATCATGGATTATTCTAAATACCGCTATGATCAACAAAGAAGATTACGCGAAATGAAGAAAAGCCAAAAAACGGTTGAGGTTAAAGAAATTAGATTATCGGCTGTTATTGGAGAACATGATTTACAAACAAAGTTTAATCAAGCCCAAAAGTTTATTGAAAAGGGCGACAAAGTTAAAATTAGCTTAAGATTTAGAGGAAGAATGATTACCCACAAGGAACAAGGTTTCGATGTCGTTAATCAGTTCATCAACATGTTTGGTGAAGACATTCAAGTTGAAGCTAAACCAAAAATGGAAGGTAGATCTATCTATGCGACCATTGCCCCAATAGCGAAGAAATAAGGAGAATAATTATGCCAAAACAAAAAACACATAGTGGCCTTAAAAAAAGAATTAAGGTAACCGGAACCGGAAAATTAATGCGTGGTAGAGCATATAAGAACCACCTTGCAGCGAGCAAGACTACAAAGCAAAACAGACAATTAAGAAAAGAAACAATGGTATCTAAGAGTGATGAAAAACGTATCAAATCTCTTATTTCTAATATGAGGTAATAAACCATGCCAAGAGTAAAAAACAGTGTTGTAACACGAAAAAGACGTAAAAAAATATTAAAATTAGCTAAAGGTTATTTTGGTTCAAAAAGAACATTATATAGAACCGCTAATGAACAAGTTATGCGTGCCTTAAATTATGCATATATTGGTAGAAAGCAAAGAAAAAGAGATTTCCGTAAACTTTGGATTCAAAGAATTAATGCAGCTGCAAAATTAAACGGCTTCAAATATTCAAAATTAATCCATGGTTTAAGTCTAGCTGGTGTTGAAATTAATAGAAAAATGTTAGCTGATATCGCCATGAACGATGCAGAAACATTTACAGGATTAGTTAATATCGCTAGAAATGCAATTGATGGTAATGTTGCACCAGCGGCTCCAAAAGCAGCGAAAAAAGTTGAAGTTAAGGCAGTTGTTGCAGAAGAACAAGACTTAAAGGCTCTAAAAGTTGTCGAACTTGTAGAACTTGCAAAAGAAAACAATATTACCGGCTATTCAACCATGAAAAAGGCTGAATTAGTTGAAGCTTTAGAAGCTTTAAAAAAATAATTAATAACTAGATTATTGATAATAAAAAGACACAGCGTGTCTTTTTTTCTTATAAGATAACGATATTCATCTTTTTTAGAGGTTTTCTAACCACTATCAAGATATTTAATAGACAAAAAACTGTTTATAACTTATAATTGGTATATGAAGAAAAGACAATTTACAGCTGCTCTAATCATTTTAATAACTTTGCTAGGGACAATGGTTTCCACAGCAATCACAAATAATGATATTGATACCTATATTTATATTTTAGGGAGTTATATCATTATTTCTGCGTTAATTTATTGGCTATATGGGATGCCCAGATTAGTGGTCTATTCGATCTATTGGGTAATCATTTTAGGAATAAGTTTTTCGATTCATGAAGATTATAGACTGATGTTAATTTTAATCTTGACCGTTGTTATTGTGATTAACCCGCTCTCAGGATTTGAACACTACTTAGATAAAAAACTAAGCCCCTCTGCGACAGAAACATTTAAGTTTACCATGGGAGGTAGATACAAAACATTCTATTTATACAAAAAACAAATGACTGATTATTATCATTTGCCACAAACTAGAAAACTATTCACAAAACCGCTCTATAAATTTTTTAGAACATTCTTTGTTGTAACGTTATTCACAGCATTAATATTCTTACTTATTTATACAACAAATGATATTATTAGACTACAAGGAATTAATGATATTAATATATTATCGATATACTTTCAGATCGTTATCGCCTTTTTAATCATTTTATTACATAAACGTGGATTTACAACCATGTTTAGATTATTAAGAATCGCCATATTCTTACCAATCATTTATTTGATCATTATGAGTGGATTGGATGATTTGTTAAAATATAGTTTTGTGGCATTATTCGTCATTGGATTTATTGGTTTAGTGGTTACAGAAACATTATTAACTTATACAAGAGTGGATTACAACGCTTATAATTATATTGATCCGATTACGAATCATGAAGTATTCGCAAACGCACTTTATGAACCATTTATTTACAATGAGGATCGTGAATCAATGGTGAAATTCAGTATTGATTCTTCAAAAGATGTCTTCGTTAAAAACTTTAAAGAACTACTCGTTTACGCAAATGTTCATAGGTTTATCTTGACAGCCTACACCTACAATAAGGGTTCGGTTGATTTATATGTTGAATTTTACAATAAAAAGCAGATTACGAAAGCATCTAATAAACTGGAAACCATTTTTAAATCAAAAACGAATATTGTTGAAATAACAGATCCTTTGTTTTATGAAAAAACATTCTTACATAATCATGAGTATATTATTACGAGAGCGTTGACGCTGGCGCATTTGTTAAAAGATCTAGAAATCAAGGATGAGGTGATTATTTCAACCTCAATGTATTTTACAAATATCGATTTTGCAAGAACTTTATTTAAAAAATACAATATCAACCTACTAGAAAATAAAACCGATTATTGTTTACTTGAAATAAATATTTCTGTTAAAAACATTGATTTCATGATTGAACAAAGTTTACGTGATGTCTTATTAGATATGTTGGTTAATGGTGGCACTTTTGTAAGAGTTATGGTATATTATTAAAAATAAGGAGAAAATACAATGGTAAAAAAAGCAGTTATTCCTGCAGCAGGTTATGGAACAAGATTCCTACCGGCAACTAAAACAGTTCCTAAAGAACTATTTCCCGTGATTGATACACCAACAATTCAATTTATTGTTGAAGAAGCGATTAATGCTGGTATCAAAGAAATCTTGATAATTACATCGGCTTCAAAAAATGCAATTATTGATCATTTCGATAAAAATTATGAGCTTGAACATATTTTAAAAGAAAAGAACAAAGATGTGGAATTGAAAATTGTTGAACATGTGTCAAACTTAGCCAACGTTCACTTTATTAGACAAAAAGAACAATTAGGCTTGGGTCATGCGATTCTACACGCAAGAGCTTTTGTAGGTGATGAACCGTTTGCGGTCTTGCTAGGGGATGACTTATATATGGGTAAAGTGCCCGCAATAAAAGAATTGATCGATGAATATAATAAGTATCAATCTACCATCGTTGGCACCTTAGAAGTTAGTCCAAGCGAAACTAAAAAATATGGCATTTGTGATCCAGAAAAAGCGATGGACAGCAAAACCTATAAACTAAGAGGGGTTGTTGAAAAACCAGATCCTAGTGTTGCCCCAAGTTTAAGCGCAATTGGGGGGAGATATATTTTAACCCCAAAGATTTTTGAATTACTCGCAACCCAAAGAAAAGGGGTTGGTGGAGAGATTCAATTAACGGATGGCATCTTAAATTTAATGAATTATGAATCGGTTTATTCACATGATATTGAAGCACGTCGTTATGATATTGGGTCAAGAATCGGTTATATCGAAGCGATGATTGATTTTGGATTAAGCCGAGATGATTTGAAAGAACAAGTAAAGAGCTTATTAAAGAAAAAGGTTCAATCTCTATAGTTGCCAATTTGGTTTATATTTGATATACTATAGGTGCCTGGAAAGTCCGGTAGAACCCAAAGCACTGAAACGGAAATTTAAGGCTTGTAGGGGTAGAATGCCTATTTATTTAGGAATCACGAAACAAGCCGATAGAGATTACCACTATATTATTTTCGTTCTTACTTACTTTCTGGGTCTTATTTTGATTAAATGATAAAGTATCGATTAATCCCGTGACTCACACAATTATAAAAAGCGTTTATGAACGCTTTTTTTATTGCCTTTTCGGTATTTTTTTTATATAATTAGATTAGGTGATAATATGCTTGGAGACTATCAAAAAGTCAATATTGATTCTAAGGAATATTTAAGCTTTTATCCTTACTCTTTAAATGGATTATTAATCAAGTCAAAGAAAAACCCAGAAACCATTCATTTAAGTAGTGAGATTGAAGCACTTTTCCCTCTAGATACGCCCTCAAACAAGTTTTTCCTACGCTTGATTCAAGATAAGGAAATGTTAGATAGTTTGAAGCGTTCTGATGTCGAACTACAATTTAAAGATATTTATGCCTCAAGTGGCTTTAATCTTTTCTCTAGTACACTTAAACAACGACAATCTCTCTATGACAATGCACCAAGTGAACTTAAAAGATTGGGGTATTGTAATAAGTTTTTAAAGTACCTTCATTTTGAATTCTTTAAAGATAAACCAGATTATTTACCAGGACAGTTTAGAAAAGGGATTACTTTTTTAGGCTCTGAAGATATTTTAACGGCACCCTTTGTTTCGGCAGATTATGATCATATGCAAGATAATATGGATGAGATGGAACTATTTATGTATCGTGATGATATCTCAATCTTTATTAGAGCGGCTTTGCTATATTACCAAATTATGGTCAACTTACCTTTTGAAAAAGGGAATGAAGAAGTTGCCCGAATGGCAAGTCAACTATATTTAATAGAATATGATGGCTTACTTCATTACATTCCTTTGTCTAAACATTTGAAAAACATTGAAACAATTCGTTTTGAAGCGATTAAAGAAAACAATATCCATGTTTTCCTTTCCGCCTATTTAAAAGCGATTAAATTGGCTATTAAAGATGCCAAAAGAATGATTAAAGGTTATAATGCCTTAAAAGTTAGACAAGAAAATGTGATTGAACGCAGTGACCATACGATTTATCAAAAACGGCGTTTGTTAGAAATATTACATCAAACCCATAAAACAATTTATTTGAAGAGTGAACCGTTAATGGAACGTTTTAACGTGTTACCAAAGACAATAGTAAAAAGATATCGTTTATTAATTGACTTGGGATTGGTTAAACAAAAAAAGAATTATGATCGAAATCTCTATTATAATCACGCTTTATTAAATATTTTAAAATGAAACCCGTTGTTATTACTATTACAGGCGGCTATTTAAGAGGCCGTAAAATTGTCAGTTATAGTAATTTAACCAGACCTACCGCCCAAAATGTAAAAATAGCTGTGTTTAATATGCTGTTTCACGTAAAGGGGATTGGGCTTGATTTATTTGCTGGGTCTGGTGCTTATGGAATTGAGGGTATCTCAAGAGGCCTTGATAAAGTCTACTTTAACGACATGAATAAAGAAGCCTTTAAATCTATACAAAAAAATATTCAATCTTTAGATTTATTACCAAAAGCTTTTCTTTCTAATAGTGACTACCAGTCTGCTTTAAAATATTATCAAAAAGAAAAAATCAAATTTGATATCGTCTTTTTAGATCCGCCCTATGAATTAACCGATGACATATTTTTAGACATCTTTCAATGGATTGGTGAAACACAAGCAAGTGGATTAAAGGTCGTCGTTGAAAGAGATAAAGGAAAAGTTCAATTGGAAATACCTGGGTTTAATTTGATTAAAAACAAACAATATGGCATTAAACAAATCACAATATATGAAAAAGATTAGCCCCAAAAGCTAATCTATTTTTTTCGAAAAAAAACGCACTAGCGTACGTTTTTATCGTTCTGAAATTGCGTCAACAGGGCAAACTTCTTGGCAAGCGCCACAATCAATGCAGACTTCTTCATCAATAACATAGATGTCACCTTCAGAAATACATTCAACTGGGCATTCCGCTTGGCATGAACCGCATGCGATACAAGAATCATCAATCCATCTTGGCATATTCATCACTCCTTGAATACATTGTAACTGATTAGGCCTAAAAAGTAAAGGTGATTTTGACTATTTAATTAGTTGATAAATAAGGGAAAATAGGGTACAATGAATGGGTATAAGGAGTGAAGATTATTATGATGGAAATTCAAATATGGCTATTTGTAGTCTCATTAGTGGGTGTCTTACTAGTGGGTGGTATTATTGGCTTTTTCTTAGCTAGAACTTGGTTTAAGAAATACTTAAAGAAAAATCCTCCAGTAAATGAAAAAATGATTCGTGAAATGATGCGTCAAATGGGAAGAACCCCATCCGAAAAACAAGTAAGACAAATCATGGCTTCAATGGACCAAAACAAATAAACAGTGTTACCCATAAGATTAAGCGACTGCTTGATCTTTTTTTTAAAAAAAACCTGTTAAACTAGAAGTTAGTTCAAACAGGTTATTTATTTTGTTCATCGTTTTCTTTCTTGCTAAAACTCATTTTTCTTTCAGTACCATGATATAAACGTTTGTAATTGGGGATATGTCTAATAAAAATAAACACAATCAAGGCGATATAGATAATAAACATGAATAAATCGGTTTGAAGTCTGTTTTGAATTAATAGTTGAATAAAAGTAGCTACCCCTGCTGATATCGCTGCAAAAGTAGAACCTAGTGAAGCATAATGTGTGATTTTAACGGTAATTAGATAGACCAGTAGACAAATAATACCTGGAATTGGTGTTAAAGCTAAGACAACCCCAAGTGAAGTCGCGACTGCTTTACCCCCTTTAAATTTTAAGAAAATTGGGAACGTATGACCAAGAATAGCTGCCATACCAAATAAGACACTGTAATCATAAAAATGATTAAAAATTTCTAAGGTAACCGTAAAACCATCTAGGGTTACCGGTAATAAATATTTAACCACAATAACGACTGTAGCAGCCTTTAATGCGTCTAAGAAAAGGGTTAGAAAACCAAGTTTGGCCCCCATCACTCTGATGGCATTTGAAGCGCCAATATTATGACTCCCATGTTCACGTAAATCTATCTTCAAAAATAGCTTACCAACAAGCAGGCCATTCGGTATTGAACCTAACAAATAAGCCAGTAAAAATAAACCGATTTTAAGAAAGATATAGTCCATTTTTCCACCTCAATATCAAAATTTTACACCTTAACGATTTAAAATGCAAATTAAAATGTATAATATTAAAGAAATTGTGTTATTTAGCATTGTTAAATACATGTTTATTTGTTATAATTAACTCAAAAGTAAGGACTGATTTAATGGATCAAATGAATAATAAATACACTGAAGAGTCAATTCAAATATTAGAAGGACTCGATGCGGTTAGAAAACGACCAGGGATGTATATTGGGTCAACTGACCAAAGAGGGTTACACCATTTAGTTTGGGAAATAATGGATAACGCCATCGATGAAGCTCTATCAGGATATGGAAATGAAATTATTTTAACAATTAAAAATGATAATAGTATCGAAATCCAAGACTTTGGACGCGGTCTACCTTATAAGCTACATAAGAGTGGCAGACCCACTACCGAAGTTATTTTTAACATGCTTCACTCAGGTGGAAAGTTTTCCGCGACTGAGGGTTATAAAGTGAGTGGTGGTTTACATGGGGTTGGTGCAGCAGTTGTAAACGCATTATCAACCTTTTTAGTTGTCACTATCAGTAGAGACGGTTTAATCCATCAACAACGTTTTAGTGAAGGTGGAAAAGTGGTTAGCGAACTTGAAAATTTAGGTACCACTCGGAAAACAGGGACAACCATATGGTTCAAACCAGATCCGAGGATTTTCACGACCACCTTATACAACTATGATACCATTAAAGAACGCTTAAGAGAAAGTGCTTTTCTGATTAAGAGTCTTAAAATAGTTTTAAAAGATGAAAGAACCAATCAAACAGAAACGTTCCAATATGAAAAAGGAATCTCTGAATATGTTGACTTTCTTAATAAGGGAAAGACACCTTATCATGATGTAACTTCATTAGACGGTAATTATCAGATTAATAAGGATAGTATTATTGAAGTTGAAACAGCATTTCAATTTACGAATAGTTATCAAGAAAATATTGTTTCTTTCGTAAATAATGTTAGAACTAAAGATGGGGGAACCCACGAAACAGGATTTAAATCGGCCTTAACAAGAGCAATCAATGATTATGCGAGGAAATATGGTTTTATTAAAGAAAAAGAACCCAATATTGATGGCGTTGACATTAGAGAAGGAATTACAGCCATTGTTTCTTTAAGAATCCCAGAAAACTATCTTGAATTTGAAGGACAAACCAAAGGAAAATTAGGTACTCCAGAAGCAAGAAATGCCATGGAAAATGTTATTTATGACCAACTTACTTATTACTTAGAAGAAAATGCTGAATTTTCTAGTAGTTTAATTAGACGTTCCAACGACGCTTATAAAGCAAGAGAAGCGGCACGAAAGGCGAGAGATGAAGCTAGAAGCGATAAAAAGCGCAATAAGAAAGAAGTTAGTTTATCTGGAAAACTAACCCCAGCGACCGGAAAAGATAAAACGAAGAACGAATTGTTCTTGGTTGAAGGGGATTCAGCAGGTGGTTCCGCGAAACAAGGTAGAGATAGAAGATTTCAAGCAATATTACCACTGCGCGGTAAAGTTGTAAACAGTGAAAGAACGGCGCCAGAACAACTATTAAAAAATGAAGAAATTAATACTATCATCTATACGATTGGTGCCGATTATGGCGTTGATTTTGAGATTACAAAATGTAATTATGATAAAGTCATCATCATGACTGACGCTGATGATGATGGTGCGCATATTCAGGTGTTATTGTTAACCTTCTTTTTTAGATATATGAAACCGTTAATTGAAGCAGGGAAGCTCTATATTGCGTTACCACCACTTTATAAAGTAACCACAAAAAAAGGGTCAAAGACTACTTCAAATTATGCTTGGAATGAAACACAACTAAAAGAACTCACAAAAGAAAATAACTCAACGCTTCAACGTTTTAAAGGTTTAGGTGAAATGAACTTTGACCAATTATGGGAGACAACCATGAATCCTGAAACGAGATCTTTAATTCAAGTTCAAATTGAAGACGAAGGTGTTGCTGAAAAGCGCGTTGGTATTTTAATGGGCGATAAAGTTGCCCCAAGAAGAGAATGGATTGAACAAAACGTTGATTTTGTTAGCGAAGATGATTATCAAATAAAGGAAGCATCTTATGAGTAAGAAAAACACTTTAGAAACATTCATTGAGGAAAGAATAATTAAAGAAAACTTAGAAGACGTCATGGGAGACCGTTTTGGACGTTATTCTAAATATATCATTCAAGATCGTGCTTTACCTGACATCCGCGATGGCCTAAAACCAGTTCAAAGACGTATTTTGTATGGGATGTACAAAATGGGAATTACTTCAGACAAACCATTTAAAAAATCAGCCCGTATTACAGGAGAAGTCATGGGTAAATATCACCCCCACGGTGATTCATCCATTTATGAAGCAATGGTAAGGTTATCTCAACCTTGGAAACAAGGTGTTACTTTAATTGAAATGCATGGTAATAATGGCTCTATTGATGGTGACTCCGCCGCAGCGATGCGTTATACGGAAGCGAGATTAACCAAAGAAGCTGAAGCTTTATTAGAAGATATCGATAAAAGAACCGTTCCATTTATACCTAATTTTGATGACGAAGAATTAGAACCCACTGTCTTACCGGCTAAATTTCCTAATTTACTGGTTAATGGTGCCAGTGGAATTTCCTCAGGCTATGCAACTAAAATTCCACCACACAACTTAAAAGAAGTTGTGAATGCGACAGTCTATAAGATTGAACACCCTGATATGACTTTAGATGATTTATTGAAGATTTTACCAGGTCCTGATTTTCCGACTGGTGCGATTGTTCAAGGACATGAAGGCATTCGTCAAGCCTTTGAAACAGGCGCCGGAAAAGTAATCATTAGAAGTCGAGCTGAAACTGAAGAAATCGCTAAAGATACTTACCGAATTGTGATTACTGAAATCCCTTATGAAGTTAATAAAGGTGACTTGGTTAAACAAATCGATATGTTAAGAATTGATAAGAAGCTGGAAGATATCAATGAAGTTAGAGATGAATCTGATAAAGAGGGCTTAAGAATCGCAATTGATCTTAAGAAAGGCGCTAACGTTGAAGTTTGTCTAAACTATTTATTTAAGTCTACAGAACTTCAAATGAATTATAACTATAACATGGTGGCAATTAATCAACAAAGACCAGTCCAGCTGGGTGTTTTAGATATCCTTGATAGTTATATTAATCACCAAAAAGAAGTTATTACAAATAGAAGTAACTATAATTTGAACCGTTCACAAAAAAGATTACATATAGTCTTAGGTTTGATTAAGATGGTTGATATTTTGGATGATGTTGTTCACACCATAAGGAATTCAACGAACAAACAAAATTCAAAAGAAAACTTAATGAAGAAATTTGAGTTTACCGAACTTCAAGCAGAAGCCATTGTAACCCTTCAATTATACCGATTAAGTTCCACCGATATTAATGCCCTTATCAAAGAAAAGAGCGAATTAGAGGATTTGATTAAAGAATTAGAAGAAATCTTAACCGATGAATCAAAGCTTTTAGGCACTATCAAGAAAGAATTAAAACAGATTGCGAAGACATTAGGCACTGAACGTCGCTCCACGATTGAAGAAGAGGTTAATCAAATCAAGATTGATAAGATTGACTTAATCAGTGAGGAGCAAGTTCGAGTTGGGGTTACAAAAGATGGTTATATTAAACGTTCTAACCTAAGAAGTTATAAAGCTAGCCCAACGCCAGGATTAAAAGAACAAGATGGTATGTTATTTGATGAAGAAGTATCAACCCATGAAACTTTATTGATGTTCACAACGGGTGGTAACTATATATTCATGCCAGTCTTTGAATTAGAAGAGTTTAAGTGGAAAGATTTAGGCACTTATATCAACAACATCGTCCCAATCGATAAAGACGAGTATATCATTAAAGTATTAGCGATTAAAGACTTTGATGAGCAAACAAACTTACTACTAGCAACAGAAAGTGGTAAAATTAAACAAACTGCCCTTAAAGACTTTTACGTAACACGCTATTCTAAGCCTATTAGAGCGATGAAACTGTCTAAAGGTGATGAGTTAACTAGCGTTGAAATGGGCACTAAATTTAATATTATTTGTTTTACACAACGCGGACAAGCGCTCCGGTTTAGACAATCAGAAATTCCTGTTTATGGCACTCAATCCACCGGAATTAAATCGATGCAAGTTAAATCAAAAGATAAACTCGTTAAAGCTATCTATGCCAAATCATCAGATGATTTCTTGATATTATCCAGCAAAGGGAATATTAAACGTGACAAAGTTGATAATATACCGCTTAGTAAACGTTTAAGAGCGAGCGTTATTATTTGGTCAGATAGAAACCGTAACCCACACTTTATTAGAGATGTATCAAGACTTTATACTGAACAGGTCGCGGCGGATGTCCCAATTTTAATTACCGCTAAAAAAGGTTCGATTACCTTTAAAATATCAGATTTAAAACCATCTGTGGCAGAATATGGTAAAAACTATTTGTCCGACACCACTTATGGAAAGAGTTTGTTCATCAATTTAGGTCAGGTACCTGAAGAGGCAGATTTAGATTTAGTCGATGAAGGTAATGATCTCATCTATGAGGACAAAACAGAGACTAAACCCAAACAAAAAGTCTCAACGCACATCATCGAGGTCAATGATATTGATGAGGCGGATGAAGACGAAATAATCGAAGATAAAAAAGTCAAAATAACGAAGTTATCTTTGTTTGATGACGAATGGAAGGAGTCTTAAAAATATGGTTATTACGATTAATAACAAACCGTACACGTACGAGAATGGCACCACTTTAGAAGCCATTATGAAGGATTTAAGTATTAAAGCCTATGCGGCCACAGTAAACAATAGAATGCGTGAATTAACCTATGAGGTCAAACGCGATTCCGTGGTACAGTTTTTAGATTTAACGAATAGAGACGCGATTAAAGTTTATGAATCAACTCTTAGATTCATCATATTGATGGCAATTAGAAATTTATACCCAAACAGTAGTGTTAAGTATAACTATTCTATCTCACGCTCTATTTTAGTGATTACTAAAAATTTAGGGGTTCGTTTAACCCAACAAGTGCTTGATAAAATTGAGGCTGAGACTAAAAGACTAATCACACTTGATTTACCGATTAAGCGTCAAAGAATGGAAATTGATGTTGCCTTAGACTATTACAACAAAAAACAATTTTATGATAAGGCAGAAGTTCTAAAATATCGTGAAGAAGATTATGTAAATACCTACAAATGTGATGATTATCAAAATTACATGTTTGGGTATATGGCCCCTTCAACAGGCTATATTCAAGATTTTAAGTTTGTGTTATATCCACCAGGATTTATGATTCAATACCCAAGAAGTGAAGCCAACGGTCTAATTCCGAAGTTTGATGATGCCCCAATATTTAATAAAACCATTAAAGAAGCTTCTAAATGGGGAAAGATTATTGAAGGCGATACCATTCCTAAGATTAACCAATACGTCGAAAACGGTCAAGCGGTTGAATTCGTTAACATTTGTGAAACCAAACACAATCGTCAGTTGGCACAACTAGGGGATGAAATAGAAACCAATATTGAAGATACTAGACTAATTTGTATTGCCGGTCCATCGAGTAGCGGCAAAACAACTTTCTCAAACCGTTTAAAGATTGAATTGTTAAGCCGTGGCATTAAACCGGTGATGATTTCCATTGATGATTATTACAAAACTCGCAATGAAGCCCCACTAGATGAATTTGGGAAACCCGATTTAGAACATGTCGAAGCCCTTGATTTAGCGTTATTTAATGAACAAATTGTTAAATTAATTAACGGTGAAGAAGTGACACTTCCCAAATTTGAATTTAAATTAGGCACTAGAATTCCCGGCAAAACAATCAAGATTGATGAAAAAACACCAATTATAATTGAAGGTATTCACGCGCTTAATGACCTGTTAACCCCAAGTGTTCCCTCACATCAAAAATATAAAATATTTATTGCCCCACAAACCCAGCTTCATATTGATAACCATAATCCAATCAGTTTTACAGACTTAAGGTTATTAAGAAGAATGGTAAGAGATCAAAAATATCGTAATTCACCCGCTGAGGAAACATTAAGCATGTGGCCAAGTGTTAGAGCTGGCGAGTTTAAATGGATTTATCCGTTCCAAGAACAAGCTAATTTCGTCTTTAACAGTGAATTAACGTATGAGTTTTTAGTATTGAAAAAACATGCTTACAGGTCATTAAAGAGTATCTCAAGAGATTCAGAACACTTTATTACCGCCAATCGCTTATTAAAGTTCTTGAAATACTTTAAAGAGATCGAAGATGATTTAGTGCCTAACAATTCTATTTTAAGAGAATTTATTGGTGATTCTGTATTTTAATAGCGAGCGCGCATACGTGCGCGCGTTCAATAATAATTTTTATGATTTCTTAGGAAATGAGGTGATAACTTGCAATGTTTATCAAATATGGAAAGAATTCAAATCGTCAATTCTTTAATGATGCAGCTTTTTAAACTCTATGAAGATAAGGGCAAAGCTTATTACTACAAACAATTGTTCTCAAAAGATGATCAAACTTTTGTTAAAAACACTTTAGAAGAGGATACTGAGAGTATTGCGAAATTTTTAGGTCTTGATATCACCGCCGCTAGAATTAAACTTTTAGCGAATCAAAAGCGTTCTTATAAACCAAAGAAAAAAGATGAAGTCTTATTACTTAACCTTAAGGATGCCTTAACCAAGGTTCAAGAAATGAGTGGCGATTTCACGCTAGTGCTTAATGAAGTAACTGATTTGGTCACAATTTTATTTAGAGGTTATGAAACCGTCAAATTCAATAAAAAAGGCACTAAAGTGACCAAGACAACGAAAACCTTTGAGGAACTTTCAAGTGATGCGCAACTTCAAAAGCTAATCGACCAATATCATACCGTCTTAAAATCCAATAAACATGAATTACTTATTGTCATATGTAATTTCTATGTCGATTTTATCAAAATCGAACCTTTTAACAAATATAACGATATTATTGGTTTGATGTTAATCTACACCATCATTTCAAAAGAGTTTCAAGTTTGTAGGTACGGTTCATTCTTTAAAGCCTTATTACCGGTTAAGGATCGTCTTGATACCGCATTAATTCAGGCAAATTATGACTGGGAACACGGTTTAAGCCAAACGGACGCCTTAGTAAGGGTTATTATTGATGTTTTAGAACAGCTACATAGGGAAGTTCAAGGCAAAGAACATATCTATTCTTTTGATATAAAATTAAACAAGACAAACACGATAGAATCAATCATAATGAATGGTCCAGCGGTATTTTCTAAGAACTATATACGCAATAAAGCCCCATTGGCAAGTGAATCTACCATTAATCGGACACTTCAAATGCTTAAAACACAGGGCACAATAAGGTCTCTTGGTCAAGGTAGGTCAGCTACCTGGCAAAGAGTAAAAGATCCACACGAAAAATTTAACGTACAACAATTAACTTTGTTTAGTGAAGAAGACTGAAAATATTTTCAGTCTTTTTATTTGGATAACAATTCATAGTAAAACAGTAAAGACAAAAATAAAATAAATATCGTATTTTCTTAAATCACCAAAAATACAAAAAAAACAATCTTACTAATTTAGTCAATAATTTTTTTAAAAAATGACAAAAAACAGGAATCAATAATTAATATAAATTTTGGTAATTAGGAAAATTAGACAATGAAAAATTTTCATAAAAAAAAGACACCCATCCCCTTATTTGAAAAGAAGAAGAAAGTAGTATTTTTATATTTTACATTTTAGATAGTGAAAAATCATTTTAAAGGGGCCACTTGAGAGATGTTAAGCAAAAGAATATTCAAACCTTTAAAATGAAAAGCATGACACACTTAAACTATACAATTAATTAAATATGAATATAATTATTGTTATCGAACAACTTGTAAGTCCACCATTAATCATTATAACATTTAAAATAAGACTATCTTTATTTTTTAAGAAGTGACTCTTTTTATTTTTCTATTTGTTCCGATAATGTATATTATGTAAACCGATTAATAAGAACGGAGTAATGCAGTAAACTTAAAATTGATGATTCTGTGTGGAAAACTAAAAGTTAAAACTTTGGCCTCTACTAATTCTAGTGATTGTTTTTAACCCTCTTTTTTATCTTTTTTAGTTTTGAAATTCATAAAAAGATTAAACTTCTCTTCAAAGTGATTCAAAATGTGGAATCTATGATAAAATATCTATGAGGTGTTAGGTGATGAAACGCATTTTAATTATTTTTACTGGTGGCACAATTTCAATGTCATTTGATAATGATTCTAATAAGAGCGTTATTAATGATAATCATAATGAATTATTAGATAAGATTAAATCTCGCTTTTCTGATGATGCTTTATTTGATTCATATGTATTCTCTATGGTTCCTAGCCCTTCATTTACCCCTAACGATATGTTTAAACTAGGCAAATTGATTGATGAAAAACTAGAAAATCAAGGCTATGATGGTGTTGTTATTACACATGGAACAGATACTTTAGAGGAAACGGCTTATTTTTTGGATGTATTCTTACAAACAAAAAAGCCAGTTGTGTTAACTGGCTCAATGCGTAATTTTGATGAATTGGGTTACGATGGGTTTTCAAATCTCTTATCAGCGATTTTAGTTGTTTTAAGTGATCAATCCTATAACCGTGGTGTTTTGGTGTGCTTAAATGATGAAATTAATGCTGCGAATGAGGTTCAAAAGAGCCATACTGTGGCTTTAGACACTTTCAAGAGCTTAGAATTTGGGCCTATCGGGTTGGTTGATGAGAAAACAGTTATTTATTATCGATTATCTGGCTATCAATCAATAAAAGTACATCCTTCTGTCTTAAATAAACGAATTGAGATTATTAAGGTAACTGCCGGAACAAACAGTTCGTTGATTGATTATTATATTAATGAATCTGTAGACGGCTTAGTGATTGAAGGGTTAGGACGAGGTAATGTTCCCGCATTAATGGTGGCGGGGATTAAACGCGCGATTTCAAGTGGTATCACAGTTGTTATTACATCAAGATGTCCGATGGGACGGGTTCGAGATACGTATGCTTATGAAGGTGGGGGTTATCATTTAAAAACGCTTGGTGTATTAAGCGGTGGTGATTTGACCAGTGAAAAAGCGAGATTAAAGTTAATGTTAATTTTATCTGCTAATTTATATCCTAATAATTACTTCTCTTTTAATTTTTAAAAAATAAAAAGCACATGCCTGTGCTTTTTTTAATGATTTGAAGTCAGTAATTTCCCATTAAACGTTATTTCAAGTGTTTATTTATTGGGTATTATTACTTAGGTGTGCCCTTTTTAGAAGATTTTTTAGCCTTTACTTCAGTCTTTTCTTCCTTTTCAACCGGTAAATCTTTTGGTTCATCTTTTTTTATTTCAATTGATTTAGACGCTTGAAACGGTTCTAAAACGTCTTTGGTTGTAACAAGGGGGTTATCTTCACTTTTATCTGATTTCATTTCAGGTGATTTAGTTTTAGGTTCCAATTTCGTGTCTGGTTTATCAAGTGGTGCTTTTTTAACGGTTTTAGGCTCTTCCTTAATGGGTTCAATCTCCACTTTAGATTCAGGTTCTTCAAGGCTTTCTTGTTGATCTGTCTCTAAATAAGTTTGTTTAGGGTCAATATCCTTTTTAACCCCATGTGTTTGATTATCTTGTTTTAAGTCATCTAAGACTTTTTTATTGATAACTTCATAATCAATTGGGTTTTCTTCAAAGTATTTCTTAACTTCTAATTCAGGATTAATAGCCAATATAACCGCTTTTCTTTCTTCATAGGCAGCTTCATAAGCTTCCTTTTTAAGTTGTTCTATTTGTTGAATTTTTTCTTGTTTTAAAAGTTCAAGTTCAGTTTCTCTGGTCTTGTTTTCTTTAAAAGCTTCTTCACGTATTTTAAGTTCATTCGTTTTCGCGATAGTTTCTTCTAATTTATACTTAACTTTATCGTGTTCAGCCTTTTGAAGACGTCTTACTTCGCTTTCCTTTAAGGTGCGATTGGTTGCATATTTCATTTTTTGACTGAGTTTATAGAAAGGTCTAAATATTAATTTAATTAATAAACCAATTCTCTCACAAAATTTATAATTTCCGGTATCAAAACGCTTTTGTTTTGCATCAGCTTTAACCTGTTTAAGGTGACGTTTAAGTCGTCTGCTTAAATATTTGTTCAGTAGTTTTGGATTAAGTTCTTTTCTTAATCCAACTTCATTTTCAGCAAATAGTTTAACCTCTTTGAATTTCTTTTCATTAGTAATCGTAATTTGTTCGATATGAGCCATAGAAATTTTTGTTTCATATTTATTTCTTGGGGCAACGATCGTATTGCGTTCTTCAAGGGAATGACGAACATTTAATCTATTCAAGCCAATAATGCTAATATGATTAGAAGAAAATGATTTATTTACAATGGTTATATTATATAAAACTTCGTCTTCCTCATTTTTAGAAATGGCTTCCAGCAACTCAAAATCTTGTGTCCCAACGCGACGATTCACTTTCGCTAATTTAGCGAGTATAATAATCACAAATATTAAAACAATGACAAAAAAACCGATCATTACGTAAAACTCAGGTGTTAATTGTTGAATCCATTCAATAAACATGATTTGTCTCCTTTAATTCTTTCAAAAACGAAGTTCCATTTTCAGTGTGTTTAGTCTTAAAATTGTCATTGATTGTCATTCCGACATCCGCAAATGTTTTTCTTAATTCAAGATGATGAAAAGAAGTCATTTTCGGGTTATAACACATCAGTGGCACTAACTCTCTAGTGTGATCTGTTCCATGATGAATTGGGTCATTGCCATGATCAGCCGTTATGATGACCAAATCGTCATCATTTAAGTGCCTTAATAGTGTGCCTAATTGTTCATCGAATTCATTAATTGCTTGACCATAACCTTTGGGGTTACGTCTATGGCCATATAAGGCATCAAAGTCAACTAGATTAACAAAACATAATCCATTAAAGTCTCTATTTTTGGCAATTTCAATGGTTTGTTCCATACCATCTTTATTGGATATTGTCCTAGAATAATCATTAATGCCTTCACCAACAAAGATATCGTTAATTTTACCAATTGCGATAACGTCATATCCCGCTTCATCTAAATAATTTAAGGTCGTTTTTCCGGAAGGTTTTAATGCATAATCATGCCTATTTGCGGTTCTCGTAAAATTAGCCTTATTTGTACCAATGAATGGTCTAGAAATGACTCGGGCTACTTTCCATTCCGGTTTCATAGTGATTTCTCGTGCAATTTCTGAGATACGATATTGTTCTTGTAGAGGAATAACGGATTCATGCATGGCGATTTGTAACACGGAATCGGCTGATGTATAGACGATTAAATCACCAGTTTTCATGTGTTCTTCACCTAAATCTTTAATAATCTCAGTTCCACTAGCAGAATAGTTTCCAATTGTTTTTCTTCCAGTTTGTTTTTCCAGTTCCTTAATCAACGCATCTGGAAAACCAGTATCTGTGAAAGTTTGAAAGGGGCTTGTAATATGTAGACCCATTAGTTCCCAGTGGCCTGTCATGGTGTCCTTTCCAGTTGAAGATTCCTGCATTTTTCCAAATACACCAACTGGGTTTTTGATTGGTTTAACACCTTTTATTTCAGTTAAATTAGCGTATCCCAACTTTGTTAAATTAGGAATTTTTAAGTCAAAGTTTTGACTAATGTGGTAGATAGTATTAGAACCAGTGTCATTATATAAAGCGGCATCTGGAGCTTCACCAGCCCCTAATGAATCAAGAATGATTAGAAAAACTCGTTTATACATTATATTTACTCCTTTGCTCTAGGATGAGCATCTAAATAGCTCTCCTTAAGATGTTTTTGACTAATGTGTGTGTAAATTTGGGTAGTAGAAATGTCTTCATGACCCAATAATTCTTGTAAGGTTCTTAAATCAATACCAGCTTCTAATAAGTGTGTCGCAAAGGAATGTCTTAAAGTATGTGGTGAAACCTCTTTAGTTATATTTGAATCTTTTGCGATTTTTTTTAATAGTTTAAAGAATCCTTGCCGTGATAATTTATTTCCATATTGATTTAAAAATAAAAAATTATTTTCGATTTTAATTAATTGGGGTCTACCTTTGGTTAAATACTCCCTTAAGGCTATGACGCTCATTTGTCCAAGAGGAACTTGACGTTCTTTAGATCCCTTCCCTATTATTTTAACATAACTTGCAGTTAAATGTATATCACTTATCTTTAAGTTTAATAATTCTGATACTCTAAGACCAGATCCGTAAATCAATTCTAATAAAGCGAGGTTACGTAAATCTAATGGTTCAATCCCTTTAACATGATCAATTAGACGGATAACCTCCTCAACCGATAAGACATCCGGAAGGTTTCTTTCAATCTTTGGTGCTTCAATTAAACTAGAAACATCTGTAGTGGTTTCTTTTTCTAATAGTAAAAATTGATGAAATCCTTTAATACTAGAAAGTTTTCGAGAGGTACTTTTAGCACTTAAATCTTTATTCTTAAGACTTTTTAAATACGCTTGAATGTCAGACTTATCAATTTGTTCTACACGTTTAAGTTTACGATATTTTTCTAAAAAAGTGATGTATTGCGTTATATCTCTTAAATAGGCATCAATTGTATTTTCTGATAATCCTTTTTCACGTTTTAAATAATAACCGTATTCATTTTTTAAGAATATCATAGAAATTCACCCAAGATTTGATTGGACACAAATAAACCTTTCCTCGTAAATCTTAAAAATCCATTATTTAGTTCCATTAAGTTCTCCTGAATATATGCCTTAATTTTTGGATAATCCACTCTAGGATCTTTATTAAACTTAACTTTAATATCGTTTAAAGATATCCCTTCATTTTTTCTTAAACCGAAGATGATATAATCTTGGTATTTCATTAAATCTGTTTGAGTTTCTTTGATAATCGATGGATCACCAATATATTGGGTAATATTTGAAGTGTGGTAATATCGATACTCCCCATCAAAACCGTGGGCGCCAGCGCCGATAGCTTCATAAGGCTCTAAAGACCAATAAAGTAAGTTGTGTTGACTCTTGGTGATATCTAATTTTGAAAAATTAGAGACTTCATATTGATTAAAACCTAATTTAGGCAAGTAATTTAAGATAAATTCAAACATATCAGCTTCAATATCAATATCTAAGGGTTTATACAAATTTTTTTGATAAAAGTTATAGAAGGTGGTCTTTTTCTCTAGGATTAAAGAATAATAGGATAAATGATTAATGCCTAATAAATTTAAATGGTCTAAATCTTCTTTTACCATTTCGATAGTTTGCCCTGGTAAGGCAAAAATTAAATCAATACTTATATTAGTTATTCCAATCGCTTTTAATGATTTTACCGTATTAAATACTTGAGGGTTAGTATGTCTTCGATTTAATTTTGCCAAAATTGATTCATTAAAAGTTTGAACACCCAGTGAAACTCTATTGACACCGTATTTTTTAAAAATAAGTCCTTTTTCATGAGAATAAGATTCGGGATTTACTTCAATCGTAAATTCAATTGGCTTTTGATCAAGAAAAATACTTAATAAAGTTTCAAGTTGAAGCGGATTTAACATTGATGGTGTCCCACCACCAATATAGATAGTGTCAAAGATATTATTTTTCACACGGGAATATTCATTTTTTAGGGTTGACAAATAGTCATCAATCATGTTTTCGTTTTTTGGGACTCTTTTACAAAAATCACAATAAAAACAAATGTGCTCACAAAATGGAATATGAACGTATAAACCTTTCATAATTATCACCTTGACTAATTATAACATGGTTTACATAATATCTTCAAAGAAAAAGAAAAAAGTGACTAAGTCACTTAAATTTCTCATTTCAATATCGCATCTATTTCAATTAACTCTGCTTCAGAAAATTCTAAATTTTCTAGCGTTTTTAGATTGTCATCTAGTTGACTTAGTTTTGATGTGGAAATCAAAACACTCGTTAATTTAGGATTTCTAAGTGCCCAAGCTAAAGCCATCTGAGCGATGTTTTGGCCACGACGTTTACTGATTTGATCCAGTTTTACAAGCTTAGCTCTAAGTTCATCAGTAATATCTTTTTCAGTAAACCAAATCGCTGCTTTATTTTTAGCCCGAGAATCTTCAGGTATTTCATTAATATATTTGTTGGTTAATTTACCTTGGGCAAGAACACTATACGCGATTGTACCGCCACCTAAATCATATTGCGTATCCAGTAAATTATCTGTTTCGATCCATCTATTAAGCATTGAATAGCTTGGTTGGGTGATTACATAGGGGACATGCATCTCATCTAGGAGTTTGTGAGCCGCTATAAGTTGTTCGGATTTGTAGTTAGAAAGACCGACATAAAGTGCTTTACCTTGTAAGACAATGTCTCTTAATGCAGTCATGGTTTCTTTTAAATCGGTATTCGGATCATAACGATGATGATAGAATATATCAACATAATCTAGCCCTAATCTTTCTAAAGATTGGTTAATTGAAGCCATTAAATATTTCCTTGATCCAAAATCACCATAGGGACCTGGCCACATATAATAGCCCGCTTTAGTCGAAATGATAATTTCATCTCGATAAGGCATCAAAGCCTCTTTTAAGATCCTTCCAAACACTTTTTCGGCATGACCTGCAGGCGGACCATAATTATTCGCTAAGTCAAAGTGTGTAATTCCATTATCAAAACATTTTAATATCATTGATTTACAGGTTTCATAGTCGTTTTCTTCCCCAAAATTGTACCATAAACCAAACGATAGTACAGGGAGTTTAAGCCCTGAAGTGCCTAATCTTCTGTAAAGCATCTTCTCATATCTTTTTTCATCAGCAATATACATGTTTTCACCATCCTATTCTTATTATATCATTAAAAAAGGACATGACTTATTTTCATGTCCAACTTTTTATTAATTTTCCAATGATTAATCGTCACTTTTAAGAATGGTTAAGAAGGCTTCTTGAGGAATATCAACCCTACCAATCGATTTCATCTTCTTCTTTCCTTCTTTTTGTTTTTCAAGCAGTTTACGTTTTCTAGAGATATCGCCACCATAACATTTAGAAATAACGTCTTTTCTTAAGGCTTTAATAGTTTCTCGGGCGATAACTTTATTACCAATCGATGCCTGAACTGGTATTTCAAACATTTGTCTTGGAATAATATCTTTTAATTTTAAACAAAGGTTTCTACCCCGGTTATAGGCAAAATCTTTATGGACAATCGATGATAGTGCATCAACGATTTCCCCATTTAATAAAATGTCCAGTTTGACGAGTTTGGATGTTTTGTAATCCGATAGTTCATAATCGAAAGAAGCGTATCCTCTGGTGGCACTTTTTAATTTATCAAAGAAATCAAAAACGATTTCTGATAAGGGAAGTTCATATTTTATTTCAGCTCTGGTTGGATCTAAGTAACTCATATTTAAAAAGATACCACGTTTTTTTTGTGATAAATCCATGACAGATCCAATATATTCTGAAGGGCACATAATGGTCGCTTTAACATAGGGTTCCATGATTGATTCAATTTCTTGAGGAGAGGGTAATTTTGAAGGGTTATCTATTTCTATTGTTGTATGATTTGTTAAGTTCACTTGATAGATAACACTTGGTGCGGTGGCGATTAACTCAATTCCGAATTCTCTTTCAATGCGTTCTTGAACCACTTCCATATGAAGCAAACCCAAAAACCCTGCTCGATATCCAAAACCTAGAGCAACGGATGATTCAGGTTCATATACTAGTGAAGAATCATTGAGAGCAAGTTTTTCAAGGGCATCTTTTAAATCATTATAGCGATCGTTTTCAATGGGATATAAACCACTAAAAACGACCGGTTTTAAGGGACGATACCCAGGGAATGGATTTTTGGTTGGGTTTTCTTTTAAAGTAATCGTATCACCAACGTGAACGTGATCAATCACTTTGATTGAAGCGGTTAAATAACCAACATCTCCTGGAAGTAAAATCTCTTTTTTTAATTCTTTTGGGGTGTGAACACCAACTTCAACCACTTCATAGGTAGAATTGGTTGCCATCATCTGAATAATATCACCTTTTTTAACAGACCCATTTTTAACTCTAATAAAAGGAATAGCCCCTCTAAAAGGATCAAAAATTGAATCAAAAATTAATGCTTCTAAAGGGCGATTCGGTGATCCTTCTGGAGCGGGTATGTATTTAACAATCGCTTCTAATACATCCTCGATTCCTTCCCCGCTTTTAGCACTGACTAAAACAGCATTATCTGTTGGAATACCAATAATATCTTCAATTTCTTTTAAAACTCTTTGTGGATTAGCATTTGGTAAATCAATTTTATTAATAATTGGTATTATTTCTAGGTTGTTTTCCAATGCTAAATAGACATTCGCTAAAGTTTGAGCTTGAATGCCTTGTGCTGCATCAACGACTAATAAGGCGCCTTCACAGGCGGCTAAACTTCTAGATACTTCATAAGTAAAGTCAACATGACCAGGGGTATCAATCAAATGAAATATATAATCATTGCCATCTTTTGCTTGATAGAGTACCTCTACAGCAGTTAATTTAATTGTAATTCCGCGTTCTCTTTCTAAATCCATCCCATCTAACATTTGTGATTTCATGTCCCGTTTTTCTACTGTTTGCGTTTTTTCTAAGATTCTATCCGCTAGTGTAGATTTTCCGTGATCGATATGGGCAATTATAGAAAAGTTTCTAATATATTTTTGTCTTTCTTTCATCTATGTACCTACTTCTTTGTAACATTAAGATTTTATCATTAATTAGACATTTTATCAATCAATGGTTATTACAATTGTAAAACCGTCAATTAAAAACGTTTTCACGCTAAATAACATAATATTAGTATTGATTAATTAGATTAAAACACATATAATAAAAGTGAAGAATTAAAAACTGGAGGAAAAAATAAATGAAAAAAGTTTTTGCACTTCTTTTTGTTGCGATAGCTGCTCTATCATTAGCGGCATGTGGCGAAAAAGAATATAAAGTAGACGGTGAGTTTACTGCATTTCAAGAAGGCGTTAACGGAAACGCGCAAATGGTTACAACAGTAACTGTCAAAATTGAAAAGGGTAAGATCGTTTCTTACTACATTGATGCTTTACAGGGAAAACGTACAGAAGTTGCTGGTGATCCTGTAACTTACACATTCACTTGGAATGAAAAGACCAAAAAAGAATTAGGTTATGGTTATAGAATGCATGACGGTGCTAGAACAATGACTGAAACTGAATATATCGCATACTTAGATGAAAACGATAAATTAGAATGGTTTGAACAAGCTGAACTTATTGAAGCTAAATGGTTAGCTGATGGTGTTGAATCAGTTACAGTTGCTAATGGCGTAATCGATAACGTTGCTGGTGTTACTATTAAAGATGGTTCATACACTAAATTAGCTAAAGAAGCTGTTGAATTGGCTAAAGCTGGTAAATTCCAAACAATCCTTACAAGTGGAAAAGATTTATACTTCGCTTCCATGGTAGTTGATTCAAAAGGTAAAGTTTCTGAGTTAGTTATTAATACACTTCAATCTAAAATTGTAGATAACGTATTAGTTTGGAATGAAAAATCAAAACAAGAACTTGGTGCTGACTATGGTATGAAAGACATTGGTCCTGGATACAAATTAGTTGACGGCGCTTGGGTTGTTGATGGTAAATGTGATACAGAATGGAACGATCAAGTTGCAGTTATCTCTAACTACATCCTTGATAACGGCTATGTTGAATTAAAATCAATTGATGGTCGTGGTGTTTCATTAGACGGTACTTCATTAGTTGATGGTACTTCAAGTGTTACAATTAAAACTGATAACTACTTCACTTTACTAAAAGATTTATTTGCTAAAGTTGCTTAATTAGGAAAAACCTTTTCTAAAGAAAACTAATTAATAAAAAAACCACTTAGGAATTCCTGAGTGGTTTTTTATTTGGTCAATATGCATAAGCCATGTTCTGTTCCTCACAAGTGAGGTGTAACCATTTATCTCTATTTCTAGCTCTAAAGTAAATTCTTATTCTCTCTTTAAAGTGCCCCTACCAAATTTGGGTTGCTAGCTTGAGGGGTTTACCGCGTTTCATATAGAAGTTTCCTTCTACTTCGTTTCTGTGGCACATTATGGATTACACTTAGATTTCTCCTTAGTGTAAGAGCCGCCGTTACCTTTTTAAGGTACCCTAGGTTATTGTTTCCCTAGGCACAATCACTACAACCATCACAGGTTGTGCTAGCATGGACTTTCCTAACCATTGCTGGCTCGGTTACCTTCTACTGACTTCATTATTTTACATAAACGAAACTCTTTTGTCAACTATCTTTTTAAATGTGTTTGGATGGCGCCAAGCAAAGTTCCTGTATTATCAGCACCATTTTGCCAGTACATCATCCCAGCTAGACCATTATCTTTAATGTAATTGGATTTAACTTGAATACTCTTGGCATTATCGTATGAAATAAAGGTTGTTCCATCAACGCTAATAATATAAGGCACTTGTGAAGTTTCATCATATCTGACATAGTAATTGGAATTATTCATATACATATCTTTGATCGAATGATAAGAGATGGTACTTGTTTTTGCGAACTGAGTCCATTTAGCAGTCGATTCATCATACTGTCTGGTTTGAATGACACCATAAAATGGGACACCTACAACAATTTTACTATTTGGAACACCGTAGGTATGATAAATAGCGATACTTTCTTCAATAGAACAACTAACTAGTGTAAAGGCGACGCCAAATTGGGTATCGTATTTAACACTGCTTTTATACAAGGCACTATGATGTTGTCCGGCATTAAATGATAAGTCATAAGTCATTAAATTAAGAAAATCAAGATATTGATGTGAATTATTTAAGGCAAATCTAGGTGGACCCCATTGCCCGCCTGGTGTTGCCGCTGTTACCAAATGATTAGGATTATTTGCTTTAACACGTTGATTTACGATTCTCGCTAAGCGTGTATATTGAGATCCATCAACACCGGTACCTTCCCAGTCAATATCGACGCCATCAAACTGATATTTATTAATGGCATCGACAATGTTATCAGCAAATTGTTCAACTAAGCTTTCAGAACCAACAAAAGATGACCATTTTGAATCTGGGGCAATCGACATAATGACGTAAATGCCTTTTTCTTGAGCTTTTGGAGTAATATAAGCATTGGTTTGACCAAAGACGGATAAAGATTTAGTCGTTTCTATTTTAGCATTTTCATCGGCTACGGCAAACGCAACATTAATGATATCTAAAGTATCAAATAGTTTCGTTGTCAAATCTGAATAGCCTGTATAGATATAGCCCGAAGCGATCGGGGCTTGTAGTGATTTATATCCAGCAACGCTTAAATCAAAACTAATGGTTTGGGTATTTACGCCATCAGTTACAGACCCTATTAAAGTAACTGTTTGAGGTTGATAGGGTCTTCTTAAAAGACCATTTGCATCAATTATGTTATCGGTGCTTTCCCAACTAATTGTGAAAATACTATGTGTTAAAGGTAAATTGATATTGGTTTCAATAAGGGTACTGGTTAACGGATTAACTAGGTCGATGATAGGATTAATATCCATGACCCATTTCGCATAAAACAAGTAGTTTTCTGTAGAACCGGCGGGAATAGCTTCTACCGGGTCACCCAAAAACTCTTTATTGTTATACCATCCCGCAAAGAGATAGCCTTCTTTTTTAGATGTTACTGGTAAGACATAGTCTTTTGTGTTGGGATAGTGACGTGGATAATCAACGACAGTACCGCCATTAAAACCTAGCGTTAACATCGGGGCAATGCTTAGTTTTGCATAAAATACTAAATCACCGGTAGTTCCTTTTTCTATCTTCGTAACCACAGGTGAAGTAAAATCTTCGGTAGTGTACCACCCCACAAAGGAATACCCACTTACAGTTAATATAGGTAGTATCGCTTCATGTTCTTCTGTATAGGTTTTTAAATCAAATGAAGTAATTTCTTCATCGCCGTTAAAATAAGTGATGGAAAATATTTCATAAGTAGGCTCCTTATCATCTGGAATTTCTTCATTTGGATCTTTCTCATCAGGATCCTGATCATTTGGTATATTAGCACAGCCTGTTATTAAAAATAGGACTGCAAATAAGACCAGTAATTTTAGGTTTTTCTTCATATTCATCTCCCCTTCAAGAATATTTTATCATATTATTATGTAATAGTATTTTCATTAACCGGATAATTATTTTTAAAAAAAGACGAAACTAATCATTTCGTCTTATTTATTTTAATTATAGAGCATCTTTTCTTGATAAATCGACACGGCCTTTATCATCAATCTTAATACATTTTACCATGATGATATCACCCAAAGACACAACTGATTCGACTGTTTCTACTCTTTCTTTAGAAAGTTTAGAAATATGGACTAGACCTTCTGTTCCTGGCCATAATTCCACGAATGCACCGTACTTTTCAATACGCATTACTTTCGCTTCATAAATTTTACCAACTTCAACGTCTCGAGTCATATTCTTAATGGTTTCAACCGTTGAGTTAATCCATTTTCGATCTTGGTGCATTACAAATACGCGACCATCTTGTTCAATATCAATTTTAACATTGTTGTTATCTTCAATAATTTGAGTAATGATTTTTCCGCCACCACCAATGACATCTTTAATCTTTTCTGGGTTAATTCTGAACATAACAACTTTTGGTGCGTAATCCGATAATTCTTCTTTAGGGGCACTAATCGTCGTTTTCATATGTTCTAAAATATGAAGACGGCCACGTTTAGCTTGTTCTAGAGCTTCACCTAAAATTTGTTCAGTAATTCCATCAATCTTAATATCCATTTGAAGGGCAGTAATCCCTGTAGGCGTACCAGCTACTTTAAAGTCCATATCGCCAAAGTGATCTTCTAAACCTTGAATATCGGTTAATACCGTGTAATTATCTTCATCCATGATTAATCCCATCGCAATCCCTGCCACTGGTGCTTTAATAGGAACCCCTGCAGCCATTAAACTCATGGTACCTGAACAAATGGAGGCTTGTGAACTTGACCCATTCGACTCAGTGATTTCTGACACGACTCTAATGGAGTAAGGAAATTCCTCTTCACTTGGCAGTACTTGAAGTAAAGCTTTTTCAGCTAATGCGCCATGGCCAATTTCTCTTCTTCCTGGTGAACCATATCTACCAGTTTCACCAACAGAGTATTGTGGGAAGTTATAATGGAACATAAAGCGTTTAGAATCGACATCTGGATCTAAACCATCGATAATTTGATTTTCTCTTAATGAACCCAGTGTTGTAATCCCTAAACTTTGAGTTTGACCACGAGTGAACAAGGCACTACCATGGGCTCTTGGTAATAAATCAATTCTTGATGTTAGTGGTCTAATTTCATCAACTTTTCTTCCATCAGGTCTAATTTTGTCTTCGGTAATTAAACGTCTTACTTCATGCGTTTCAATATCTTCTAATGTTTGATAAACACTCTTCATGAAGACACTTTTCGTTTCTTTATCATAGACTTGATTACCATCTATTTCAATGAAGAAATGTGTTTCTTCAAATTTTTCAATGGTTCTGTCTTTAATTTCTTGAACTTTGTGTTGTCTTTCTAATTTTTCTTTAATTGAAATGGCTTGAACCATATCAGCCTGGGCTTCTTTTTTAACTAATAGAGCAACATCTGGATCCACTTTAAAGATGTTAACTTCCATCTTATCTTTGCCAATCGCTTCTTTAATTTCATCTTGGAAACGACACAATTCTTTAATCGCTTCATGACCAAACATTAAAGCTTTAAGCATATCTTCTTCACTAACTTCTTTAGAAGCTGCTTCAACCATATTAATGGCGTCTTTTGTTCCAGCAACCGTTAAATCGATATCACTTTGAGCAAGTTCTTCAGGATTTGGGTTAATAATAAAGGCACCATTAACCCGACCCACTACCACACCACTCACTGGCATCTTAAATGGAATATCGGATATATGTGTGACTAAACTTGATCCAAATAGAGATGTCATTTCCGGTGAGGCATTGGGATCACTTGATAAAACGGTATTAATAATTTGAACATCGTTCTTAAAGCCATCTGGGAATAAAGGTCTAATCGGTCTATCAATTAAACGGGATGTTAAAGTCTCATGTTCTGAAGGTCTACCTTCTCTTCTTAAAAATCCGCCAGGAATTTTGCCGGCAGCATATAATTTTTCTTGGTATAAAACCATCAAAGGAAAAAAGTCTTGTTGGTATTTAGGTTCACTACTGACAACAACACTTAATACAACGCTATCTCCATAAGAGATTAACGCACTGGCGTTCGCTTGTTTTGCTATTTCGCCAATTTCAACAGTTAGGGGTCTTTGGCCTACTGTTGTTTTAAACACATGTTTACTCATAATATAAAAATCTCCTTCATTTTATATTTTGTCCAAATTTCTTTCAAATTCGCATACCTAAATATTATATAACATTTTTAAACTTAATGCCAACCTAATGTGTAATCTTCTTGAATAAAAAAAGATTGTTTTTCAACAATCTTTTTATGTTAGCCTCTTAAGCCAAGCTTTTCAATCAATTCTGAGTAAGCTTTTAAATCATTATTCTTTAAGTAAGTCATTAAACGCTTTCTTCTACCAATTTTTTGGAATAGTCCACGTTTTGAATGAAAGTCATGTTTATGAACAGCTAAGTGTACATTTAAATCACTGATTTCTTCAGTTAAAACAGCGATTTGAACTTGTGTACTACCTGTGTCACCTTCATGAGTTTTGAAAGTATTAATGATTTCTTGCTTTCTTTCTTTTGTCATTGCCTATTACTCCTTCTTTATTCGTTAAACTGAAGATTAGGTCGGCTGTCCTAGTTCTTCGTTTACGTACTTAACTATTTTATCATATTATTTCTATATTACAAGCAAAACTATGATTAAATTTTAATAAATTGTTCTACATTTAAAACAAAAACGGTGGCACCACCAATTTTAACTTCAACTGGTAGACTAGAAAACATACCAAACTCACTAATAATTGAGTTCGGAACAAGTTTACTTCTGGTCTTACTATGCGTCTCAATGATTTCAATAATCTCGATTACTTTCTCATCATTAGTCCCAATTAAAAATGTTGTATTGCCACTCATTAAAAATCCACCCGTTGTGGCAAGCTTTGTCACAAAAAAGTTTTCTTTTATGAGTGCTTTTGATACTTTGTTCGCATCATCATTTGAAACAATCGCGATAATTAATTTCATATTTAACACCTCTATTTATTTTATTATATCATAACTTCAGCTAATTCAAAACCAAATATTCTGATTTTTATGTGTTATATAATATCTTATCTTATTAACGATATATCCCATTAAAATCAATTTAAATCTTCAAATATTTTAATCATTATACGTTAGTTGTTATTGATAAGTCAACGTTAAAAGATAATAATTTACGCTGTTTTGTAGAAAAAACCGATTGCTAAATGTCTTCTTCAAATAAAGCCTTTGAATTTTGAATATCTTTAGCGAGTTGAATCATTAAGAGTTCTTTAGATTTAAATTGATATTCAGGTCGAAGATACTTAATAAACTGTAATGTTAAGGCTTTATCGTAAATATCTTCATTAAAATTTAGGATATGGACTTCGACACGTTTTGTGATTGAATAATTAATCGTAGGATTGTAACCTATATTAAGGGCGCCCCCATAAACTTTATCCTGATAGAACACTTTCACATAATAAACCCCATTCTTAGGTAAAACATAGGCATTTACATCAAGGTTAGCTGTGGGCATTCCTAAAGTTCGTCCGACGCCATCACCATGAATTACCTTACCAGTGATTTCATAGGGTCTTGACAACATAATCTCCGCATGTTCTAAATCACCTGAATAAATTAAATCTTTAATATAGGTTGTGGATATACGGATGTTTTCACGTTTAACATCATCATAGACGACAACGTCAAATTGTTTTTGTAGATCTTCAATCGTTCCTTTTGCGTATTTTCCAAATCTAAAGTCTCTACCAATAATAATTCTTTTGACATTTAAATCTTTCAAGAAACTAATAAAATTATCGCTACTTAAGGATGAAAAAGCTTCATCAAAGGTCGCTATAAACATGTAATCAAGGTTGAAAGCTTCTATGAATTTGGCTTTTTGATCAAGATTGCTTATTTGTTGATATTCCACATTACGAAGAACTTTCATCGGATGAGGATAAAAAGTAAGTAAGGCCGACTTTGTATCCTTAAAAGATTTAACATAGTTGATTAAACCTTGATGGCCAATATGGACCCCATCAAAGTTTCCAATCGTAATGGTTAATGCATCGGTATTTTTTAAATTTTGATAATGATCTTGATAAACTTTCATGTTATTCTCCTAATATAATCAAAGGTTTGTATTTATCTTCTTGTGGCGTATATATGGCAATTAGGCGGTTATCTTCTGTATATACAGAAAACATTTTGTTGATACTTGTTTGTCTAGAATCAAGATAAATTCCGTTTAAGATTAGTTTTTCTAAGTAAGGTTTGATAATTACTTTATCCAAAGACTCGGCAAATTCGGTTAAGGTCATAGTGGGTTTTGTATTTTCATCAATAGAATCTAAACGATAGGCATCATTGACATTGAAATTACCGCTTCGAATCCGTCTTAATGACGATAGATGCGAAGGAATATTTAATTGTTTGCCCAAATCATGAGCCAGTGATCTAATATAAGTTCCTTTAGAAACACTTGCGAGAAAAGATATTTTATTGTCAGATAAAATACCAGTTGGCCTAAACTCCATCACATTAACTTCTCTTGGCATAATTTCCACAGGATTATTTGCTCTAGCGTAGTCATAAAGTTTCTTACCATCAACTTTTATGGCTGAATAGATTGGTGGTATTTGTGTAATTTTGCCAGTTAATGACTTAAAGGCGTTGTTTAGTTCTACTTCTCTTATATTAAAAGTTTCTAATTTATTAACTATTTTACCCTCTAAATCATAGGTATCGGTTGAGTAACCAAAGGTTATTTCTCCGGTGTACGTTTTATCATCGTTTAAAAGGTAATCAGATAATTTAGTGGTTCTTCCTGTTAGAATGATAAGTAATCCTGATGCAAACGGATCAAGTGTCCCAGTATGACCGATTTTAGTCACATTCAATTTCTTTTTTAAGACACGAATGACATCATAACTAGTCATATTGGTCTTTTTATCGATTAAATAGATACCTTCCACTATTATCACCCATTTCATTATATCAAATTATTGAAAATTTTCATTAAAAAGCGTATGATTATATTAGTTATTTTGGAGGTCTATATGATTACGATTAAAAAATTTGATGCGTTGACCACAATTGAATTATATCAAATCCTTAGATTACGTGCTGAAGTGTTTGTCGTTGAACAACGACAAGCTTATCTTGATTTAGATAATTATGACTATGAATCAATTCATTTTTTTATTAAAGAAAATGATCAAATCGTTTCTTATTTACGGGTATTACCATTTGGATATTATGAAAACTCCCATGTGATTGGACGCGTCGTCTCAAATAAAGAAGTTAGAGGTAAAGGTAACATGCGTTTGTTACTAAATGCGGCAATTGATTATCTAAGAACAAGGTATTCTGGTGAACTATTAACGATTGGGGCTCAAGAGTATTTATTAGATTATTATGCTAGTTTTGGACTTAAAGTATATGGTGAACGTTACTACGAGGATAACTTACCTCATAAGAAAATGAAAATGATCTTATAAAATAAAAAAAATGGCGATGCCATTTTTTTATTGGTGTTGGTTTACCCATTTTTCAATATCTGCTTTAGGAGCGAAACCGCTTCTTCTAGATACTTCCACACCGTTCTTGAATAAAATTAAGGTAGGAACACTGGTGATACCATAGGTTTCTTTGGCTAAAGCACGGTGTTGGTCAATGTCAACAGTAATATAATCAATATCTGTTTTTTCCTTTGATAGCTGCTCAAATTGTGGCGCTAACATCTTACAAGGGCCACACCAAGTTGCGAAAAAGTCCACTAGGGTAACGCCTTCTTCAATAAGTCCTTCAAAATTTTTTCCGTCAAATTCTATCATTATATTAAACCCTCCATCTCTTGTTATTAATTATAATGTCTAAAGCAAATTTTATCAAGTGATTAACATATTATTTCAAAGTTACTATAGTAACCCCCATTTGACCTTCATATTCACCACCATAACGATAAGACTCGATATTCTTATCTATTTTTAAACATTCATACAATGCTTTTTTCACGGCGCCTGTTCCATAACCATGAATAATTCGTACTTCCTTTAAATTGCCAATAATGGCATTATCAATAAATTTATTATATAAACCTTTAACCTCTTCATACCTAACACCGCGCAAATCAAGCTCATAAGCTGTTTGTGAGCTGGTTTGAACGACAACCTTAGTCTGTTTAGGCTGATGTTTTGGTTTTGGGGCTGTAGTTAAAGTAAGGTTTGAAGCACTAAATGGTAATTCGAAAGTCCCGAATTTAACCATATAATCATCTTTTTTCTTATCAATAATGATCCCTTTTTGATTATAAGATTTTATAAAAACATGATCGCCAATCTTCAGTTCTCCTTCGACCTCATCTAAATCCGCTAAACCAAGCTGATTTAATTCAAATTTAAGCGTAGCGATTTCATGAGGTGCTTTAGCTTCTTTTAATAAGGTTAGAATAGCTTTAGCGTCGGATTGAATTTTTTCAAGCAATTTATCACTTTTCGCTTTCGTATCATTTAAAATTGCTTGTTTCTCCTTTTCTAATTGTTCAATTTTAGTGTTTAGTATCTGTTTTTCTTTAGTTAAGTTTTCTTCTAACAAAATGGTTTCTTTAATTCGGTTTTCTAACTGTTCTTGTTTATCTTCAAAAAGTTTTATAGAAGCACTAAGATCAGTTTCTTTTTCTTTAAGATAATCATTAGCGATCGCAACAACATCGTTTCTTAAACCTAATCTTTGGGCAATCTTTAAGGCATTTGATGAGCCACTTCTTCCGTATTCGATTGTGTAAAGTGGATTTAGATTGATAACATCAAACTTAACTGAAGCATTTTCAATCAGAGGGGTTTGATAAGCATAAATTTTTAGTTCAGAGTAATGGGTTGTTAAAACCATTCTGATGTCTTTAGTCATTAAGAACTCAAGGATAGCTTTTGCGAGAGCGACACCTTCTGCTGGATCGGTACCGGAACCAAGTTCATCAAATAATATTAAAGATTGATCGGTCACCTGATCTAATATCTCTTTGATAGTAACAATGTGTCCAGAAAAAGTTGATAAAGATTGAATAATTGATTGATGGTCACCAATATCAGCATAGACACCTTTGAAAACAGTCATTTTTGATGATTCTTTTGCCGGTATTGTTAAACCGGATTGAGCCATTATCGTTAATAAACCTAATGTTTTTAAAGCGACCGTTTTACCACCTGTATTGGGCCCAGTAATCATTAAAATAGGTTTGATTTCATTGAGTTTAATATTAATTGGAACAACCTTATTTTGATCAATCAAAGGGTGTCTTGCCCCAACCAAGTCAATCTCACCATGGGTATTCATCTGTGGCACTCGACAATCATATTTAATCGAGTATTCAGCGAATGAAAAATAGACGTCTAATGTAACAAACAAATCCAAGTTATTATGTAAAATAGAACTATGCGGGTAAATTGTTTCACATAAATAGTCTAAAATCTTTTTAATTTCATTTGTTTCATCATTAGATAAACGTTGCAAGCTAACGGATAACTCAGCCGCTTCAACTGGTTCAATATAGGTCGTTGTTCCACTTGATGAAACATCATGAATTAAGCCAGCAACCGTATTTTTAAATTCAGTTTTGACCGGAAGACAATACCGATCATTTCTTAGTACTAAAATAGATTCATTTAATATAGATGCTTTTTTTTGAAGTAAACTATTTAAGACATCTCTTCTTTTATTGGTAACTTTATTGATCTCTTTTCTAATTTTAAACAAATCTTCACTAGCATTATCTAAAATAACCCCGTCAGGATCCATCACGGAGTCAATTTCGCTTATTATAAAGGCTAATTCATCGATATTATGAAAGTAAGGTTTAAGATTATCATAGGTTATTTTATCTTTTAAAAGGCTTTTTTCTTTTGCCTTTATTCCTTGTCCCATTTTAATAAACAATCTCAAGTATTGAATATCTGAGATGTTTAAACGTCTTTCAGAGGCAATCAAAGATAATATTTCTTTAATATCGTAATTCTCAATAAACCCAAGTTTACCACTTCTTACGATTATTTGCATTGCTTCATCGATTTTAGCTTGAGACAACTTTATTTCATCGATACTATCTAAAGGTTTTGTGTTTAAGATAATGTTTTTAGCTGTTTCAGATAATGAAAAACGAGCCATCTCGTTTAAAATAACATCAAATTCTAAAGTTTTACTATAAAACTTCAAAGGAAACACCCCTTACTTTTTTATTCGAAATATGATATAATAATTATAACACAAAGGCGGTAGAATATATGACTAATTATTCAATGTCCCTTTCTAAAAATCAACAAGCTTTGTTATTAGAATTGTACACACCCTATAAAACTGAATTAGATAATGTACATGTTCTTTTTCAAGCGCAGGTTGATAATGTCGTCCTAATTTTTTATAAATCTGGAACCCTTGTTTTACAAGGTGATTATTTAGCAGAATTAAAGCGAATTAAAGTTCGTTTAGGGTTAACTAATTTTTCAGCAATTGGATCTGATGAAGTTGGAACAGGCGATGTTTTTGGACCAATCGTGGTGTGCTCTGCTTATGTTAAGGGCTCAGATATTGAAGTATTAGAGTTAATGGGGGTTAAAGACTCCAAAGCAATGACAGATCGACAAATCGTCGAACTTGCACCAAAACTGACTAAAATGTTAACACACTCAGTCTTAATTTTAAAACCTGAAAAATATAACGAAATGATTCGTCGTGGTTACAATATGAACAAGATAAAAGCTTTCTTGCATAATCAAGCCATCTTACTAACCACCCAAAAGATTAAGGAGCAAGGTGAAGACAAAGCGCCAGTCATTGTTGATCAATTCTGTGAACCGAGACTTTACTATAACTACTTAAGAGATGAACCCAATGTTTATCGGGAGATTTCTTTCTATACTAAGGCTGAAAGCATTCACTTAAGTGTCGCAGCCGCATCCATCATTGCCCGCTATGCCTTCTTAGCTAAAATCCAACAGTTTTCTAAATTCATTGGGCTTAGACTTCAAAAAGGTGCTGGTGTTGAAGTCGATAAACAATTAGTAAAAATATACAAGGATAAAGGCTATGATGCCTTAAGACCGATAACAAAATTGAATTTTAGAAATTTAAAGAAAAACGAGATTCACCCATAAAAAAAGCATCTAACGATGTTTTTTTTTTAAGGTTTTTTTGAATCTTCATTTATTTTTTTATAGAATGCTTCTTTTTCTCTTACTTTAAATGTATCGACTTTTCTTTTTGTCAATAAATAAGGGATCAGTAGCGTCAACAACTGTAGAAAAAGTACGCCAAAGACAATATACCACATTTGTTCTTGGAAAAACTTCCATACCAAATAAACTTGAAGTCCACTTATTAAAAGCAGTATTAGTCCGGTAGTTAGAAGGTGATTAGCCCAAGTTTTTTGAGCATAGGTCCAACTATCATGATCAGCCATTGAACTTTTCGTTCTAAAACCGATGGATTTATTAATTCGATTTGGTGGATAAAACTTCATAACCATCCCTAAAACAAGGATCAAGATTGGGTTTATTAAGCTTATTACTATATATTCAGTCATCATATTATACCTCAAATAAATTCAGGGCTAGTAGGGATCGAACCTACGATCTATGGGTCAGAGCCATATGCCTTACCACTTGGCTATAGCCCTATCTTATTTAATTTAAGTCTAATAAAGTTAAGGTGTTAAAAAACGATTCAGTGGGGTCTACTTCAAATTCTAAAAATTGGTTTGTGATCGGATGATAAAAGCCAATTAATCTTGCGTGCAGCGCTTGACCATCTTTAACAATTGGATTTTTCTTAGGTCCATAAGTGGTATCCCCAACTAAAGGATGCCCAATATAAGCCATGTGCACTCTAATTTGATGTGTCCTTCCTGTCTCTAGTTGACACTCCAAATAACTGAACTTATCTGATTGTTTAATCACTTTAAAATGGGTAGTTGCCTGTTTACCTTCTGGATTGACAGCCATTTTAGTTCGGTTATTAGGGTCTCTAGTAATTGGGGCGTTAATGGTGCCTGAATTTTCACTAAAGGGGGTATAACAGATAGTTTGATAAATACGTTTCGTTTTACGATTTTTAAACTGATTAACCAAATGATCATAGGCAAAGTCTGTTTTCGCAACCACCAATAGGCCAGATGTATCTTTATCAATTCTATGCACAATCCCTGGTCTATCCATACCCCCTTTATAAGAAAGGTTTTTTGTGTGGTACAACAGAAACGAGACTAAACTTATTTCGTGATTTGATATACTGGGATGAACATTCAATCCTTTCGGTTTATTGACAACTAAGACTTCATCATCTTCGTATAGGATCTCAAGGTTTAAATTAACAGGTTCAATTATAAAAGGTTTGGTATCATCAATTATTTCAATGATATCGCCTTCTTTTAGCTTATATGAAGGCTTAATGATTTCACCGTTAATCGTGATTTTGCCTTCTGTAAATAACTTTTTTACTTGGCTTCTTGAATAAGTATCCAGTATTTCAGTGACATAGATATCGGCCCTTAAAAGATCATCTTTTTCAATTATTTTCGTTGTTTTCATGATTAAGGTTTGTTTCACTTTCTGTTTTAACTTGTTTTGTTCTTCGATCTTCAAAGAACAAAATATCGATCGCAAACATAATTACGCCAGTAATTAAGCTCATGTCAGCGACATTAAAGGTTGGATATACATAGGATCCAAAAATAAATTGTAAAAAGTCTATCACATAACCAAATGATATTCGATCAATAAAATTACCGAGAGTTCCAGCAATCATTAAGGCTAAACCGATCGAATAAAATTTCTTAGATTTAAAGTCGACTTTGGTAAAAAAATAACCAAAAACAATTAAGGCAATGATCGGAACGACATATAAAATAAAGACATTATTTTCAAAACTACTCCAAGATACGCCGTAATTATGGTGTTCAACTAAATGAAAAAAACCGGGGATTATTTTTAAAGCAGGCTCAGTAAAAGGCCCATATTGGTTTGGTAAGTAGAGCCGCGTTAACCACTTGGTCAATTGGTCTAACCCAATCACACTTAAAGAAATAATCGCGCCAATCAAGTAATATTTATATTTTGTTATAAAAGCTTTCATAGTTGTCCTCCGATGATAATGGTTATAATACTGAATAAAACAACCATAATAATGCTAAAAAGTGTAATATGAGTTAATTTAATGCGTATAAATGACTTTTTTTCAGGGTAAAACAATATTTTATGGTAAAAATACAATGATAAACTAAACCCGATGATTAGCACAAAACATAAAGCCCACGTTAGAAAATAAATCAACTCTAAAAAAATAAAACTATTAACAATGATTAAAATAAAGGGTAAAACGATTAATAAACTAATTAATAAGGCACCGAACCCTTTTGAAATTCTTTTTTTAACAGGAATTTGTTCGATTTCATGGGTTTCTTTTTTATAATTATTAAGATAAGTATTCAATCGCTTCATTGATATGACCTACCTTTACTAATTCAAATGAGGGTGATTTAAGCGTATAATAAGCTTCTAGTGCATCTGAATAATTGTCTTCTGGGCAAAAAAACACATCTACTTTTCCATTAACCGAATAAATTTTTTCTTTAATGCCACCTATTTTGCCAACATTACCGTCTATATCGATGGTGCCTGTGCCAGATATGATTAAACCGTTGTAATCAATATTTAATAAGGAACTATAAATATTAAGGGTTTGTAACAAGCCCCCTGAGGGACCGACGATAAAGTCATCTTGATAAGTTGATTGATAACTAGGGGTTGTATCATGAATCTCGTAAAATGGCATCACAGTCATCATAAACTTAGCTTCATCTGTTTTATTGATTTGATAAGAAAGTTCTTTATTATTTCTTAAAACCGTCAGTTCGATTACCTCATGTGAGGTAAAATAGGCATTAACTTCACTAGGGCTCATATCAGAAATAAGACTACCATCAAACTTAATAATAATATCGCCTAGTTTCCCATTACCAGCTAGTGTAGTTTCAATAATATAGCCTTTTAAACGATAATTAATCAAGATATTAGAATTTATTTTTGAGGCTTCTAAATAACTATAAATGATTCCATATTGATAAGACAGTTCTTCATCAATTAATCCCATATGATAAGCTTCTTGAAGATTAAAGGTATAGCTGTTTTTACTAATGGTACTTTTATTGGTTAATGAACTCAACCATAGTTGAAACAAAGTTGGTTTATCATAATTTATCACATAGACACTATAAAAATCATTGTGGCTAGTGGTATTATCAATTTCAATTCCTTTATCTATTTTGTGGATTCCACCTGGTAAAGTGACTGAATAGTTTTTTAAAGGAAAAGATAAAGTCGTAATGAGGATTAAATAGGGTATTAACACAATTATCAGGAGTAATTTGTATTTCTTAAGCCATGATTTAATCATATAAAGTGAATATCATTGAACAACCGATAAGATACTTTAGCGGCATCTAACATCTTTTTAGCGGCAACATCTGATTCTGTTTGTTCATATTTTTGACCGTAATAAACTATTTCTTTAATCCCTGCTTGTATCAACATCTTTGAACACTCATGACAAGGAAATAAAGTCACATAAAGCGTCGCGTTTTTGAGGGATTGCGTCGCATTCAAAATGGCGTTCATTTCAGCATGGACAACATAAGGATATTTGGTGTTAGAAAAGTTACCTTCTTTTTCCCAAGGAAACTCATCATCAGATAAAGCACTTGGAAATCCATTATAACCAATCCCAATTATTCTTTTGTCTGTATTGATGAGGCAAGCGCCAACTTGTGTATTTGGATCCTTACTTCTTTTTGCCGATAACAAAGCAACCCCCATAAAGTATTGATCCCATGAAATATAATCGGTTCGTTTCATTGTTTTTCCTCATCTTTAAGTAAACTTAAGTCGACATGACAATAACCATTTGGGTTTTTAGCCAAATAGTTTTGGTGATAGGTTTCTGCTAAATAATAATTTCTTAAAGGTTGAATCTCAACGACTGGTTTCTTTCCTATTTCTCGTTCGATTTTTTTAAGATAGTCTCTTAAGATTGGTTTGTCCGCTTCATCTGTATAATAAAATCCACTGCGATATTGGATTCCAATATCATTGCCTTGACGGTTTAAAGTAAATGGATCAATAAAGCGAAAACAATGTTCTAGCAAACTATTTAAGGATAAAACTTTCGGATCATAGATAATATGAACCGTTTCCGCGTGAGAAGCTTTTTGATTTACTAGGTCTTGGTAAGTTGGGTTTTCGATGTTTCCATTGGCATAACCAACATCGGTTTTTAGAACCCCTTTTAATTGGGTAAAATAGGCTTCTACGCCCCAAAAACAACCACCCGCGACATAAATTTCTTTCATGTTTTCACATCCTCTTAGTCAGCTATTTTGATTCTTTGTTTCGAATAATACCTAATTCCAGTTCTTGTTGAACATCAACATAATCTGGTGCACTCATCATCAGGTCTCGTGCACTTTGTGTCTTAGGAAACGCAATAACGTCTTTAATGTTTTTTGTGCCAGTCATTAGCATAACGAGTCTATCTAATCCTAAAGCAATCCCTCCATGAGGCGGCGTTCCATATTTTAAAGCTTCGACTAAATAACCAAAACGTGCTTCCACGATTTCGTCAGTTAACCCAAGTAATTCAAACATTCTTGCTTGCGTGGTACTGTTGTGAATTCTAATTGATCCACCCCCCAGTTCATAGCCATTTAAGACAATGTCATAAGCATTCGCTAACATCGTATCAAGCGGTCCTTCTAAATTTGGATTCTCTTTTGCGGAAGTAAATGGATGGTGTCTGGCAACATAACGTTCTTCTGTTTCACTATATTCAAATAGGGGGAAGTCGACGACCCAAACGAAACTATATTTATTTTCATCAATGATACCTAAAAGATTGGCAACTTCATTTCTAACGACACCTAAGCCGTTTGAAGCTTTTTCAAAACTATCATGATAGGCAAACAATAATAAATCGTTGTCTTTTAAGTTTAAAGCGTCTTTTTGTTCGTCATTAAAGAATTTAACAATACTACCGGTCAATTCTCCTTCATTCATTTTTAAATAAGCTAAACCATCAGAATGGTTCTTTTTGGCAACTGCGGTTAGATTATCAAGTTGTTTACGCGTCAAACTAGCCCCGTTGGGAACTAACAAGCTGCGGACCGATTTACCTTCTAAAAATGGGATTTTGACTTCATCTAAGTTAGGGGTTGATAATTTCAACCCGTATCTTAAATCAGGTTTATCTGATCCATAATAAAACATCGCGTCTTGATAACTAATTTGATCAATAGGTAGCTTAATCTCATAATTTAGGATTTTATGGAAGGTATGCGCTAAAACTTCTTCTGTTAAGTTTATTATATCGTTTTGTTTAACAAATGAAGCTTCAATATCGATTTGTGTGAATTCTAACTGGCGATCGCTTCTTAAATCTTCATCTCTAAAACAACGGGCAACTTGAAAATAACGTTCAAAGCCACTAACCATATAGAGTTGTTTATAAATTTGAGGCGATTGAGGTAGGGCATAGTATTGTCCATGATAAAGTCTTGAAGGAATTAAAAAGTCTCTTGCGCCTTCAGGTGAACTCTTACCTAAAAATGGGGTTTCAAGTTCAAAGAATTTCTTTTCAAGAAGTTTTTCTCTGATGGCTTGGGTAATATGAGAACGCATGATGATATAGCGTTGAGATTCTTTTCTTCTTAAATCAAGATAACGATACTTAAGTCTTGTATCTTCTTGGGCATTATCTTGATAAGAAACCGCAATCGGTGGATTTAAAGCTGTATTTAATACAACTAAATCACGAACGATTACTTCAATATCGCCAGTTAAAAGGTCTTTATTTTTAGACTCTCGTTCTACGACATTTCCTTTTACCTCAATAACATATTCGTTTTTAAGTTCAGTCGCCTCTTTATAAAAAGCATTATCTGGTTTGAAAACCAATTGGGTAATGCCATGATAATCTCTTAAATCAATAAAGATTAAACCCCCTAAGTCACGTCGTTTGGCTACCCAACCTTTTAAATAGACTTGCTCATTAATATTCTTTAATCTAAGTTCACTATTGTGATGTGTATACTTCATTTTTATTTACCTAGTTTCTTTAATAGTGCTTCTAAAGTCACTTTTTCTTGAGTTTGTGTAATGGAGTCTTTGACGGTAAACAAGCCTTGTTCAACTTCTTCTTCTCCAATAATAATAAAATATTTTGCCTTTGAATTAACGGCCAGTTTTAATTGACCTTTAAAATTCTTTGCCTCATGATCAATATCACCCTTAAAGCCATAATCTCTTAATTTAGTAAGCAGGCTTAAGCCTTTTTGATGAATTGTCTTATCAAATGTAATAATGAAAAAGTCTGGGTTAACCTCATCATATAGCTCGATATTCTCACTGTCAAGGGCCATCATTAATCGTTCCATCCCAAAGGCAATCCCAACCCCATCTAAATCTGGTCCACCGAGTTCACTGACTAAATGTTCATAGTGTCCCCCGCCACCTAATACGTTTTGAGCACCAAATCCTTTTATATTAGCTTCAACTTCAAAGACCGTATGTCCATAATAGTCTAAGCCTCTAACTAGTTTTTTATCAACCGCGTAATCAATTCCCATGCTGTCTAGATAAGATAAAACTTCATCAAAGTATTGTTTGGCTTCCACGGATAAAAAATCATAAGGGGTAGCCGCTTTTTGAATAAAGGGTTTATCACGATCAATTTTACAGTCTAAGATACGAATCGGATTTTCTTTGATTCTTCTTTGACAATCCTCACATAAGTCTTCTTTATAAGGTTCAAAATAAGTAGAAAGTTCTTCTTTATAAGTGTTTCTTGAGGCAATATCGCCTAATGAATTAACTTTAATCTTAACTTGTTTTAAGCCCAGTGAACGAATCAGTTTATAACTTAAGGCAATTACTTCGGCATCTAAAGAACTACTTTTAACCCCAATTGCTTCGATTCCAAACTGATAAAACTGACGAAATCTTCCTTTTTGAGGCCGTTCATATCTAAAGTTTGGTCCTAAATAATAGAGTTTTGTTAGACCTTGATTCGCATAGAGTTTATTTTCGACATAAGCTCTAATAACACCAGCAGTTCCTTCTGGTCTTAAGGTTAAGTCGCGGTCGCCTTTATCTTTAAAATTATAGGTTTCTTTAGTGACCATATCTGAAAGTTCAGTCTTTCTATGGAAAACACTAGAATGTTCAAATATCGGTGTTCTGATTTCAAAATAACCATATATTTTCATTAATTCTCTAATCTGTTCTTCTAGGGCTTGATATTTAATTGTTTCATTGGGTAGTAAATCATAGGTCCCCTTTGGTTTTTGTTCCATAATAATGCTTCCTTTCAATTTCATAGACAAAAACATCATGATAGGTTTTTGTCTTAACGTGATAATGGTGCAGTTTTAAGATATCTATTAATACCAAGTTGTTATGTTCAATAACTTTTCTTGAACCAACGTTTTCCTTGATTGATTTAATGATAATCTTATTTAAATTTAAGGTTTCAAATCCCACCTTAATAAGTTCTTTTAATGCTTGGCTCATAATCCCTTGACCCCAATAATCTTTATGAAGAAGGTAGCCAACTTGAGCTGAGTTTTCGGCGTAATCAAACGTATGAAATTCAATTATCCCAATCATTTTATTGTTTGGTATATCTATAATAGCGTAGCCAATCGGTTCTTGATGATTGAGACGTTTATAGTAAATATTTTTAATGGCCGATTTTGCCTGCGTCAATGTCTTAAAAGGTCGCCAGGTAAGATATTTTATATTAATGGGATCTTTCCCAATTTCATAATAATCATGGGCATCTTTTTTTAATAATGTACGTAATTTATAAGTGCCAAAACTAACTTCGGGCATATTATCTGTTTTCATAATTCTCCTTTAGCAGATTCGACTAAAATGATTCTTTAAACTGTTGGACTTTGGTTTTTAAAAAGTCTTTGTATACGTTATAAGCAACCGATAAGACCAATAATATTGGGATTGAAATAATCACGCCGATAACCCCAAATAGTGATGAAAAAATCAAGATCCCACCGATGGTAACCACAGGACTTAATTCAATTCGTTTCTTATAAACCATTGGGTTAATCAAATAGGCATCTAAGTTAGGGAAAATTAATAAGAAAATGACAATCCCTATCATTGAATACATTGGATTTGGCAATGATACGGCAATTAGTATCGCAGATAAGCCCGATAGATACCCACCAAAGTAAGGAATTAAACTAAATAGTGCCGCAAATAAACCAATCAATAATACATAATCTAAGAAGGCTTGATTGAATATCGAAATAATTAAGAATAATCCTACGTACTCAACAAACTGAATTGCGGCAATAAAGATCTCAGAAACAATATATTTCTTTAGATCATGATATAATCTTGAATAAAAAATAAGCGTTTCTTTTTTTTCTCTTGCGACTAGAAGTAACTTAGCACGATCCTTAATATTATCGAACTTAGTTAAAAAGATGATTCCCACCACAATTGTAACAAATAGACTTATTACAAATGAGATAACTTGGCTCGCTCCTTCTTCTGAAGCTGTAAAGAAGTTAGTGATGGTCGTAATATAGGAATTAATCCAATTATCGATGGTAATAATAATACTTGAAGCATCAACATTTAATAATTCTCCAAATTCTGTTAAGACAATATTAATCCCATCAATCATTCTAGGCATATCATCAATAACAGGTTTTATGACGAAGAAAACAATTAATATAATAGAAAGCAAAGCTACTATGTAAATAATAATAGCGGTTATAACACGTGGTATCTTTAGTTTTTTTTCAGAAAAAGTAACTAAAGGGTTAAAAATAAAAGCGATCGAAAATCCAATTATAATCGGTAGTAGTGCATAAAATATTTTCTTAATCACACTCCACCATAGTGGACTTAGCAAGTAAAACAAATAAAGAATTAGTAGCACAAGAAGAACATTCAAAAATTTAAAGTTGATTTTACTCTTCATGGGTTAAGCCTCCGAATCAATTAAAATCGATAATGGGCCATCATTTAAATAAGTAATGTGCATGTGACCACCAAAGACGCCTGTTTCTACAGGAAAATGTTTTCTTAGATCTACAATCATTTTTTCGTAGTAATGTAAAGCCAACTCCTTTGGAGCTGATAAAGTGAATGAGGGTCTGTTGTTGTTTTTAACATCACCATATAGTGTAAATTGACTAACCAGGAGGATTGAACCATTAACTTGTTTTAAGTTCTTATTCATTTTTCCATCTTTATCTTGAAAAATTCTTAAATTAAGAATCTTTCTTAAAATAAAATCATAATCTTTATCCGTATCCGTCGTTTTAATCCCTAAAAAGACAACATAGCCTAATCCAATTTCAGTTTTATAGTCTTCACAAACGAGTTTTGCAAAGTCCACGCGTTGAACCAATGCCCGCATTAGACATACTTCCTTTCGATACTATAAATATCGTGTACATTCATTAATTTTAACATCATCGCTTCTAACTCTTTATTGTCCTTAACCAAAAGTTTTAAAGTTGTGCTGGATTCTAATCGAGGGTTAGAAACGGCGTTAATCTCAGCAATGGTAATACTGGAGGCATTGATTATTGTTATCATATCAGCTAATATATTATCTCGATTCGCACTTAATATTTTAATTCTAGTCGGATACTTATGTTCTAAATTACTTGCCCAATAAACCTCAACAAAGCGTTCACTTTGAAGAGCTTTAATGTTAGGACAGTCTTTATGATGAACCACAATCCCCGATCCTTTCGAAACATAGCCATGAATTTCGTCTCCGGGAATCGGAAGACAACAATTGGCTATTTTTATTTGCGGGGTATTAATCCCTTCCACAATAATACCCGTTTGATGGGTGGTGGTTAAGATCCGTTGTGCTTTATCTAATTGACGCTTTAAAAGCTGTTCTTTATCTATTTCTTTACCAAGTAATTTGGCAACAACCGTCTTTTCAGATAAAATGCCTTTTCCAACTTCAATATAAAGTCCATCTAATGTTGAAACCATGTTTTTGGCGAAGTTTGAACTTGCAAAATCATCATCTAATTTAGTGATATCTGCTTTTTGGGCAACCGCTTCTCTTTCAACGGCATCTTTCCCCATTTGATAAAGTTTATCTTTATTTAGTTTGTTTAAATAGTTTCTTATTTTTGTCTTAGCGTGATTGGATTTGACAATCTTTAGCCAGTCTTCAGAGGGACCTGGAGAATTCTTATTGGTTTTAATTGAAACAACATCGCCGGTTTGAAGTTCATAACTTAAGGGAACGATCTTATTGTTTACTAAGGCACCAACGGCTTTATCACCAACATCACTATGAATTCGATAGGCAAAGTCAATTGGTGTTGAGCCTCTATTTAACTCGATAACTTGTCCTTTAGGTGTGAAAACATAAACATTGGCTGCCAATAGGTCTGACTTGACTGATTCAACAAACTCATCAGCACCTTCAGTTTTAGTGTCGTCATCTTCTGTCATCTTAAGAAGTTCACCATACCATTTAAGTTTTTGAGCGATTTCAAATTGCTCACGTTCTTTAGAGTATGTTTTACCTTCTTTGTACGCCCAGTGTGCGGCAACCCCAAGTTCAGCTATTTTATCCATCTCTTCGGTTCTAATTTGAATTTCAAAGATAGAACCATTTTCCGCTAAAATAGTCGTATGTAAGGATTGATACATATTTGGTTTAGGGACTGCGATGTAGTCTTTAAATCGTTTTGGGATTGGGACAAAATGCGCATGAATAATGCCCAACACTTGATAACAAGTTTCAATTTTATCAACAATCACTCGAATTGCTAAAATATCATAAATATCTTCAAAAGGACGTTGTTGAATGACCATTTTTTTATAAATAGAATAAATAGATTTACTTCTACCAGATATTTCAAAGTCTGTTATCTTGTTCTCATAAAGGAAATCTTTTATAGTACTCATCATACTATCTAGTGCATCTCCATGAATTCTTTCCTCATTTTCAACGAGGTTTCTAATTCGATAAAAATAAGGTGGATTGATGACTTTTAAACTTCTGTCTTCTAATTCAGCTTTGATACTAAAGAGCCCTAGTCTATGTGCAATCGGCGCATAAATATCTAAGGTTTCATTAGCAATTTTTATTTTCTTTTCAATCGGTTGATAATCAATGGTACGCATATTATGAAGTCTATCAGCAATCTTAATTAAGATAACTCTAATATCCTTACTCATTGCGAGTAACATCTTTTGATGATTGTCAGCTTGAGATATTTCTGTCGAAAATGATAGCCTATTAATTTTAGTCACGCCATCAACGAGTGTTCTAACATCTTCACCAAATGTCGCTTCAATATCATCTAATGAAGTTTTTGTATCTTCAACGACATCATGGAGTAAAGCAGCTATTAATGTATTAGGACCACTGGATAGATCTGCTAATATGTAGGCAACTGCGACTGGATGCGTGATATATTTATCGCCACTTTTTCTAAATTGACCTTCATGCTTAAAAGCGGCTAGTTCGTGTGCATCATTGATGCGCTTTAAGTCGCTTTTTTTATGAATGTAAGTTTCAATTTTATTGAGTAATTCATCATATGTGACGAGTTTCATTCAATCACCTTTCTTAATATTTTAATGATACAAATAATGGGATATCTTTAAGTTTGTCTCTACCATGTAAATCTTCTAATTCGATAAAGAAGGCTGCACCAACAACCGTTCCTCCTAATTTTTCGACTATTTTGATGGTCGCTTCTATCGTACCGCCTGTTGCCAGTAAATCATCAATAACGATTACTTTATCACCAGGTTTAATACTGTCACTATGCATACTAAGCGTATTTGAACCATATTCTAAATCATAAGAAACATTAACGGTTTCTCTTGGCAGTTTATTTGGTTTTCTTACTGGAGCAAAGCCTATTTCTAAAGCATAAGCAACTGGACAACCAAAGATAAAACCTCTCGCTTCAGGTCCAACAACAACGGTTGCTCCAACCTGTCTTGCAAAGTCAATCATTTGGTCACAAGCTTCTTTAAATGCTTTACCATCTAACATTAAAGGGGTAATATCTCTAAATATAATGCCTTGGCTCGGAAAATCTTTAATTGAGGCAATATAGTTTTTAAAATCTTTCATTCATTTCATCCTTTCAATAATACATCTATTATACCTTAAATGATTGTTTTTTTTAAGGCTTTAAATCGAAAAAGTCATCATAAGTTCTAAACTTCTGGCTGCTTTAATCACTAAGGGGGTTTGGAGGTAACGATAACCCAATAGTTTAATCTCATCTAAACTAGTTAATGGGTATAAACCTTGCGGGATTAAAGTCAGTTTTTCTCTTCTTTCAATAATAAAGCGAAGGGCATCTTTATTGAAATTAGTCAACATGATATAACTTACATCTAAACCTCTTAATTTTATTTCATCAAAGTCTAAATGATCAATTATTTCATAACATAAGACATCTTCTGTATCATTAACTTTTTCATAAGCCTTGATAAATCCACCTAAGATATTGATCTCTTCTTTTGACACCAATCTAAAGTTTAGATCAGAAGCGCCACCATCAATTAAAGCTTGCTTTTCGAGAGCTTTTAATCCAGGTGTATAGTAATGTGGGTCTAATAAGATGGTTGGCGCGAGTTTATCAACGTATTGTTTAGTTAGGGTTGCAATCCCGCTCATCCTACTGATTAACCTAGTTATTAATCTACCTAGTTTAATGGTTTCATGGGTATAGCCAATCACCGATAATAAAACATCACCTCTGCGCATTAAATCACCATCTTGTTTATGCAGTCGTGCGACAAGATCAGTATTATAATAGGACAATAACTGCGCTGATTCTTCTAACCCTGAAACAACACCATCTTCTAGACTTACAATATAGAGGGTTTTAATTTCATTGGCGATTAAGAGTTTTTCTGTGGTTATTTCTGAGATTAATCTTTCGTAAAGCGTTATATTCATCTAATCACCCCTTCTTTCTATTTTATACTTTTTTACCCTGTTTAATCAAGTAATTATGATATAATTAGTTATATAGGTAGGAATAAGGTAATTATATGAAACCACTCGCACACAGGTTAAGACCGAGTACGTTTGAAGATGTTGTTGGTCAAGATCATTTGGTTGGACCCAATGGCATTATTAAAACGATGCTGGAAAGAAAAAACTTAATCAGTTTTATTTTATATGGGAGTCCAGGGACAGGTAAGACCACCATCGCTTTAATTACGGCTCAAAATGCGGGTATGGATTTTTATCATTTTAACGCTTCTACTGACAACAAAGCCTTACTAAAAGAAATTTCTGATACCACGATGTATCGTGATATTGTGTTAATCATTGATGAAATTCATCGAATGAAAACGGATGTTCAAGATTATTTATTACCCTTTGTGGAAAATGGTAAAATAACGATTATTGGCATCACCACACTTAATCCCTATAGCGCTGTTAATCCAGCTATTCGATCAAGATGCCATATCTTTAAAGTTGAAGATATTGAATCTGAAGATATAAAAAAGGTTTTACTTAAAGCAATTCATAGTGATGAGATTACCTTCGATGGTGAAGTATCCAATGAAGCGATTAACTACATCTCTGAACGATCTAATAATGAAGTAAGAACAGCATTAAATATGTTAGAAGCTACTTTAATATATGGCGCAAAAGAACCCTTAATTACGTTAAGTATTGTTAAAAGAGCAATCGGTGATAAGTCACTTCGATTAGATGGTGATGGGTCCAGTTTCTTTGATATTTTATCTGCTTTTCAAAAATCAATTAGAGGTAGTGACGTTCAAGCCAGTCTTCATTATCTTTCAAGATTACTTGTGATAGAAGATTTAAAATCAATTATCAGGCGCTTATTAGTCATTGTTTATGAAGATGTTGGTTTGGCTAATCCGAGTTTGGGTCCTAAAGTTTATGCTGCTTGTCAGACGGCCTTGATGGTTGGTTTACCAGAGGCAAGAATTCCTCTAGCAGTTGCTGTGATAGACACCGCCTTGTCACCAAAGTCTAACACCGCGATTACCGCGATTGACAAAGCGCTAGAAACTTATAAAGAAGGTAGAGTTGGTCCTATCCCAGATCATATTCTTAATCGCTATCTAATCCAACACCCAGAAAGTTATAAATACCCCCATGATTATAAGAATAGTGTTGTCTATCAACAATACTTACCTAACAACATTAAAGACGATGTTTATTATGAACCAAAAGAGGAATCCAGTTATGAGATTGCCTTAAAAAAACGTCTAGAAGCGTTGAAATTACTTTAAAAAATAGTTGAATACCTCCCAAGTATCACCATGAAACATGTGTAATACGAAGGCGGTATTTTTATTGTAACAAGCTTAGATATAGGTTTATTAAATGAGTAAATAAAAAACTTGAACCTGATAGATAATAGATTCAAGTTTAATAACGTGTTTTTTATATATTTATTATAAGTTTATTTATCGACTGAATCGCCTTGTTCTGTTGAAATAAGAACAGGGATAGTTACGGGGCGTTGTTTCGTTTCTTTATACAAATATTTATTAATATCATCTCTAATGGTACTTTTAAGATCATTCCAATTAATATACTTATTGGTGAAATGATTTAAAGCCGCTTCTTTAAAGATTATTTTGATTTGTTCACGATGTGGTTCAAAGTCAATTTCAGGCATAAACCCCTTCATAACAACTTCAACTTCACCGATTAATGATTTATTTTTTGGATCAATATGGCCAATACAAATGAGTGCGCCATCTTCACTTAATAATTCTCGATCATGAATGACGATATCATTGACATCACCAGCTTGAGAACCGTCAATAAGAATATCACCTGTTCGATATCTGTCTCTTTGGACAACTGGTTTTCCATCTGTAAATCTTAAGACATCGCCGTTATTCATTAAGAAAACCTCTTTCTCATCAAAACCAATTTCTTTAGCTAATGACTGAAGGTGGTATTGCATGCGGTATTCACCAATGACGGGCATAATATATTGTGGTTTTAAAAGACTGATCATCATTTTAATTTCATCCCTTGTGGCATGATTGATCGTCAAATAACTTTTGTCAATCACTTCTATTGTTGCGTCAGTTCGGTATAGAGTATCTAATGTTTTAGCTGCCATTTTTTCGGTCCCAGGAATTGGTGATGTAACAATAATGACGGTATCATTTTCATTAATATGAATTAAACGATCATGTTTTTTAACCATTCTTTGTAACATATAAAATGGTTCGTGTCTATCGCCAGTCACTAAACAGACTAAATCAGGATCATCGTTTTGATTTTTATCATCGATATAGCGTAAGTTCGTTAATTTATTTTCTGGAATCGTCAAATAATTCATTTTAATCGCGATATCAACAATCCTTTGAGCCTTACGACCAATAATCGCAATCCGTTTATCATACTTTAGGGCAATATCGATAACTTTTTGAATTTTTAATAAGTCACTCGAAAATAAGGATACGATGATTCTCTCATTCGTATGGGAAATAATACGATTTAATTCAGAATCTAACATATGATTCATTCTGCCATCTAGAGGGAGTGTACTATTAATCGACTCAACCATTAATAATAATACTTTTCTTTCCCCAATTTCATTGATTTTTTGAAAATCAGTTTGGTAATTTGAATTATTGCTTTGATCAAATGTAAAATCTGAAGTGTAGACAATGGAACCGTCTAATGTTTGAATCACAATCCCAACACTTTCTGGGATAGAATGGGTGGTCTTAAAGAAGGTTACTTTAACCTCTCCAAATTTAATGGTTGAATAAGGTGTAATGGTATTAAACTCAAAAATCTCTAAATCATAACCCTTATCTTTTAGAGAATCCTTAATTATTTCCATCGTAAAATTAGTTGCGTAAATCGGCACACTAATGTCTTTTAATAGATGCGAAATAGCGCCAATATGATCTTCATGGGCATGCGACATAAAAATCCCTTTTATTTTATGCTTTTTATTCATTAACATGCGGTAATCTGGGACAATTTCATCTACCCCAAATAGTTCGCTGGTGGGATATTTAATCCCACTGTCTAAAATAAAAATTTGTTCATCAACGTCAACAACATACATGTTTTTTCCGTTTTCACCTAAACCCCCAAGGGCGTAGACATGTATTTTCATTCTATCAACTCCTAAGAAACGTCTTTAACTAATAGTATTATACACTATTTTAAGACGACTTTAAACACATTTACTTGATTTTTAAGAAAATAATAACATTTTAGGGTATAATAAGACTGGTGATACCTATGGCATTAAAATATCCTGGTCCAAAAAGACCAATTAACCACCCTATACCAAAAAAAGAGCCACCTAAAAAATTAATTAACAAGTCCAACATGGGTCAAACCTTAGAAAATGATGTTTCAATCACTAATGATTACTATCTTGAAACAAAAAGAGCGGTTGTCTATAAAAAACCAACCCCGATTCAAATTGTCCATGTTAATTATCCAGCCCGAAATAAGGCAAAAATAACGGAAGCTTACTACAAAATACCTTCTACTACCGACTTTAATGGTATTTATAAAGGTTTTTACATTGACTTTGATTGTAAAGAAACTCAAAGTAAAACTTCAATTCCATTAAGTAATATTCATCCCCACCAAATTGAACATTTAAGAAGAATTACTGCTGCAGGCGGAATTGGCTTTTTAATTGTTTATTTCGCATATTATAATGAACATTACTACCTCCCCTTTGAAGTTCTCTACAAATATTATATGGCATCATTGGAAGAGGGAAGGAAATCAATCCCGTATCAAGTTTTCAAAGACGAGGCTTACCGGATTCCATTTTCATATAACCCAAGGGTAGACTATTTATCGGTTATAGACGAACACATTTTACCGACATTCAAAATAAAAGGACACGAATAATCAAGTAGATTCGTGTCCTTTTTTAATTAATTCATGTATTGATAATTGGATTTAAGTATTGTTTCAACGTGTTTAATGAGTTCTTCTGATGGTTCAGGTGTCTCTAGCAACTCATATTTCAATCCCATTTGTTCCCATTTTGTGATCCCTTTTGTGTGATAAGGTAAAACCTCAATCGATACCACATTTGAAAGTGTATCTAAAAATGTTCTTAATTTAATCACATATTCATCTTGAGAATTAATGTCAGGAAGTAATATATGTCTGATTGAAGTTGGGATGCGTCTGTCATCTAATAACTTTGAAAACTTTAATATGTTCTTATTAGGTAAACCGGTTAACCATTTATGGATATCATTATCAATATGTTTAATATCCAGCAAAACCAAATCCGTATAATCAAGCAGTTTATTAAACTCAGCTATTCTTGTTTCAGTAAAGGTTGGTGCTGCGGTATCCAAACAGGTATGAATCCCTTTTTCTTTTGCTTGTCTAAAAAGTTCGGTGATAAATTCAAGTTGTAAGGTTGCCTCACCACCGGATACTGTCAAACCACCTTTTTTGTAAAATGCTTTATAACGATCGTAATCATTTAAAACTTCTTCAACCGTCATTAACTTGTTTGTACCAGTTCCCCAAGTGTCTCTATTATGACAAAATTTACATTTCATCGGACAGCCTTGTAGAAATAAGACATATCTTAAACCTGGTCCATCAAAAGCGCCTAATGTTTCAATTGAATGAACATTACCATATAATTGTTCTATCTTAAAATCTTTCATGAAACGTACGACTCATAACTTCTTTCTTTTGGTCATCAGTTAGAAGTGAGAAGTTTACGGCGTAACCTGAAACTCTAATCGTTAAATTAGGATATAGTTCTGGATGTAAATAGGCATCTTTCAAAGTTTCACGATTAAATACGTTAACATTTAAATGGTATCCATTAGATCCAAAATACCCATCCAATAAGCTTATTAGGTTAGATACTTGAACATCATCAACTAAATGCACAATTGAATCTTTAATAGAAATATTATTTCCTAAGGCCTTAGGAATGATCGTAAAAGTATTACTAATTCCATCGGCACTATCTTCAAATGGAATTTTAGCCACTGACAACATACTCTTTAATGCACCAGATGAATCTCTTCCATGCATTGGGTTTGCCCCTGGGGCAAAAGGTTCACCAGCTCTTCTACCATCTGGCGTATTGCCAGTATGTTTACCATAAACGACATTTGAAGTAATCGTTAATATTGATAAGGTAGGAATTGATTTTCGATACGTATAATTTGAACGAATATAACCCATAAATGTTTCAACCACTTTGACGGCAATATCATCAACGCGATTATCATCGTTACCATATTTAGGAAAGTCTCCAATGGTATTAAAATCGACAATTAACCCTGAAATTTCATCATAGATAGGTTGAACTTTTGCGTACTTAATGGCTGATAATGAGTCTGCAACAACAGATAATCCAGCTAAACCAGTTGCGAAATATCTTGTCACATCTTTGTCATGAAGGGCCATTTCAATTTTTTCATAAGCATATTTATCATGCATATAGTGAATGATATTTAAAGCACTAACATATACTTCTGCAAGTTCTTTTAGTGTTTCATTGAAACGTTCTAATACTTCATTATAATCCAAGTAGTCTGTTTGAATCACTTCTCTTTTACTCTTTTCGAATACTTGAACACCACTTATTTCATCTTTACCACCATTTAAGGCATAAAGTAATGCTTTAGCAGCGTTGGCTCTAGCGCCAAAGAATTGCATTTCTTTACCAATTGCCATTGGTGATACACAACACGCGATACCATAATCATCGCCATGGATTGGTCTAATTAAATCATCATTTTCATATTGAATACTTGATGTATCAATAGAAACTTTAGTCGTGTAAGCTTTAAAGTTTTCTGGTAAATCAGTACTCCATAAAATGGTTAAGTTTGGTTCTGCTGAAGTGCCTAAGTTATAAAGCGTATTTAAAAGTCTATAAGCTGTTTTTGTAACAAAAGAACCACCTTCGTTATTCAACCCACCTAAAACTGCGGTAACCCATGTTGGATCGCCTGTAAATAGTTCATTATATTCAGGTGTTCTTGCGAAACGTACCATTCTAAGTTTCATTACAAAATGATCAATAAATTCTTGAATTTCTGTTTCTGAATAAGTACCATTTGCTAGGTCTCTTTCAAAATAAATATCTAAGAAAGCATCAATTCTACCAAGACTCATGGCAGCACCATTTTGTTCTTTTACGGCTGCTAAATAACCAAAGTATAACCATTGAATGGCTTCCTTAGAATCCTTGGCAGGTTTTGTTAAATCAAAACCATACATGTTTCCTAATTCAACTAATTGATTTAAAGATTTTATTTGATCTTGAATTTCTTCTCTTAAGCGGATATTTTCTTCATTCATCGGAAATGAAGCGGTTGTTTTTTGGTTCTTTTTATCTGTAATTAAGGCATCAACACCATATAATGCAACGCGTCTATAATCACCGATAATTCGGCCTCTACCATAGCCATCAGGTAAACCTGTAATAATATGAGAACGTCTTGCTCTTCTGATTGCTGCTGTATAAACATCAAAAACACCTTGATTGTGTGTTTTTCTAACGTTTGTATAAGTATTAATGGTTTCATCATCCACTTTATAACCGTAGGCTTCAGTTGCTTTAACGGCTACGTTAATACCACCTTCTGGAAAAAAACCTCTTTTTAAAGGTGCATCGGTCTGAAGTCCAACAATTTTTTCTAGACTTTGATTAATATATCCAGGCTTATGACTCACAATGGTTGAAGGTATTTTAGTATCTAAATCAATAACCCCACCTTTTTCTTTTTCTAACGCTAATAAATTCTTAAATGCCTCGTTAAGCTGTAAAGAACTATCTGTTGGTCCTTCTAAAAAAGAACTATCACCAATATATTCACTGTAATTTTTATGGATAAAATCAGAAACATCGATTTTATTTACCCATTCCCCTTGTTTAAAACCATTCCATGAATTGTTCATGTTAAATCCTCCTACTAAGTATTACGTTTATGTTTGTTTACAGGTGTATTTTAGTCCAAATAAAAATCAATTACAACGTATTCTATAAAGATAGCGGTTACAATATGTAAATAAGCCTGAAAGGTTTCTTTCAGACTTATTGAAATGAATAAATTATATAAATAATTAATAATATAGTATTTAATACTATAGTTACGCTTGGTTAAAAAAAGCTAATAACCTTCGGTAAATCAAAAGAGCCACAATTAAAATGGCACCCAATGAGGCAGCATTATAAGGCAAGTTATAGAAAATAAACGAATAAAACCAAGGATTCATATCACCCGAAAACTCGGCAAAAAATAACACGCCCGAAAAACTACTCATTAAATACTTTAAGAATACCGCTAAGACAAACGCTGAAATATAGGCTACGACATTTCCCTTCAGCGTTTTTTTACTAAATATCGCAGAGGTCCCTACTAAGATAAAGGCTAGTCCATAATCAAAGATAAACGAACCCCAATGAAAGGCGTAACCATCCATTAAAAAATTTACAATTCCAAAAGTCATCCCCCCAAGGAATCCATACTTATAACCATTTCTTAAACTGAGTATTACAAGTGGTAATAAAGCTAAAGAAATAGAGCCTCCTTGAGGCATCTGTAAGACAGGTATCATCTTACTAGTAATGTCAAGAACGATGGCTAGTGCGACTAGAATAGCACTTTCAGCCAATTTTAATTCAGTTTTTTTCATCTTTATATCCTCCAAAAAGAAAAAAATTCTGTTGGATACCAAAAGAATTAGTTATATAAACTATATATACTATTCCTACGCTGGTATTATCCAGATCAGGTATGCGGGTCGAAATTATCCTCTCAGCCAAAAGGCTCCCCGAAGTGATCAATCTCATTATAGCATAAAAAAAACGTAAACAGTGATTTACGCTTTTTTTCTCATGTTTTTTTGGATTCGGTAATTAATTCTACTCGTAAGAGCGGTTGGAAATAGTTTTAACAAGACATGTAACATTTTATTTTTAAACCCAGGTAAGACGATTGTTCTTTTTGATTCTAACGTTTTTTGAGCGACTTTATCGGGGTTGGCTTTATAATATTTTTTACTCGTTCCAGACGTTAAATAAAAGTTAGATTTTGTCGGACCAGGACAAACCGCTTGGATTTTCAATCCTTTAATGTGCTTTGTTTCCAAGGCAACTGCTCTAGTCAGACTTGTAACATAAGCTTTTGATGCATAATAAGTTGCCGCACCAGGACCAGGAACGAATCCAGCAACACTGCTAACATTAATAATACGCCCTTCTTTTAAGTCATAAAACTTCTTAGTGTAATACTTAAAGATAGCCTGCATAGCGGTAATATTTAAATCAATTAATTCTTGTTCTTTTGTGATGTCTCCTTCATAAAAGTTTTGTGAATAGCCTATGCCTGCGTTGTTAACAACAATACTTACTGGATAATTTTCCACATATTCATAAAGTGATTTTCTAGCTGATTCGTTGGTAATATCAGCAACATATATTAAAACTTTAACATGGTATTTATTTTGAATTTCTTTTTGAGCGAGGGCAAGATTTTCAAGGTTTCGTGACGTAAGGATTAAATTATAGCCTTGATCAGCTAACTTATTCGCAAATCCTCTACCAATTCCTGTTGCCCCACCAGTGATTAATGCAACACTCATTTTATAACTCCTTCTATTAACGTAACTGTATTTTTGGTGTTTCCAATATGAATAGCATTTTGTAGAACATTTAACGCCTCATTAACACCGATATCGTTAGCATGAAGTTCACAAATCGTATCGCCTTTTTTGACAAAATCGCCAATTTTATTTTTAAATACAATCCCGACCGCTGGATCAATTTTATCATGAATTGTTTGTCGTCCAGCGCCTAGTAACATACCCGCGTGACCGACCATCATCGTATCCATCGATTCAATATAACCAGCCTTGTTTGCTACAAAAGCTACGACTTGTTTTGCTTTAGGTAACAATGAATAATCTTTAATCGTTCTTATATCTCCACCTTGGGCTGCCACTAATTGAACCAGTTTATTAAATGCTTCACCAGAGTTAATTTTTTCATCTAATAATTTAACCGCTGCATCACCTTTGGCAATATCAGCCGCTTCTAATAATAATTTGGCAATCTCATAGACAACGACTTTCAAATCATTTGGACCCTTACCTTTTAAAGTATCAATTGCTTCAATAACTTCTAAGGTATTACCAATATTATTACCGAGAGGTTCATCCATATTAGTCAAAATAGCATAAACTTTTCTACCCGCTAAATTACCGATAGAAACCATTAATTCTGCTAACTTTGTTCCTTCTTTTACATTAGACATAAAAGCGCCTGAGCCAACTTTTACATCTAAACAAATCGCATCTGCACCACTCGCTAATTTTTTACTCATAATACTGGAGGCGATTAGTGGAATTGATGGAACAGTCCCCGTCACGTCTCTTAATGCGTAAAGTTTTTTATCTGCTGGTGTAATATTATTAGATTGACCAATGACTGCTAAACCAATCTCATTAACCTGATGAATGAAATCCGCTTCGTTTAATTCAATATTATAGTTTGGGATACTTTCTAATTTATCTAATGTTCCACCCGTATGTCCTAAACCTCTACCACTCATTTTCGCAAATTTCGCCCCACAAGCAGCCATTAAAGGACCTAATACCAATGTAACTTTATCACCCACACCACCGGTTGAATGTTTGTCAACTTTAATTCCTTTAATTGGGCTTAAATCATAGACATCACCACTATGCATCATTGCTATCGCAAGCTCGGTTGATTCTTGATCGGTCATCCCATTAAAGTAGATCGCCATTAACATACTACTCATTTGATAGTCGGGAATATCACCTTTAGTATAGCCATCTATCATGAATTTAATTTCTGCTTTGGATAGTTCACCCTTATCACGTTTCTTAATTATTAAATCTAACATTCTCATTTAAATCACCCTCATAACAATTATACCATAATGTGTTATAATGTATAAGGTGATTAAATGAAATTATATCTTATTAGACACGGTCAAACAGACCAAAACAAACAATATGTGATCCAAGGATGGACAGATAATCCTTTAAATCAAAATGGTATTGATCAAGCTCATCAAGTTGGACAGTACTTAAAACGCAACCATAAAACCTTTGATTTTGCTTATACGAGCCCTCTAATTAGAGCCAGTTTAACGGGTGAAATTATCTTAAGTTACTTGAAAAACCCACCTAATTTAATGGTTGATTATCATTTTATTGAAAGAGATTTTGGGGTATTTGAAAACTTACCAGTTCCACCAACCATAAAAAAGATAACCACCGCTGGATTTACACAAAAGGGTTACGAAGAGGATAACCTATTGTTAAAACGAATTGAAAATGGATTAATTGGTTTATATAGAAAACATCCCCATGATAGTATCGTTTTATTCTGTCACTCCCATGTGATAAAGTCATTCTTAATTCTCGCTGACCCTCTAACTTACAATTATCAGACGTTGTTAAATAATGGATCAATGCATGATTTATCCTATGATGGTGAAAAACTAATAGTCAATCAATTTAATCTTGGATTTCAAGAAGAAAAAACTCAAAACAATCATCCGTTTTGAGTTTTTTTATTCAGTTTGACTAGCTGCAATCATTGAAGTATAAGCTCTTTCTAACAAATCACTGATAGAATCTTTTCTTAATAAAAAGATATTGGGATATTCTGGTTTAGATACTTTGATAATGATTCTATCCTTCATAAAGAATGGGTATCCATATTTGTGTTTTTTCTCTTTAAAGAGGATTCTTATGGGAATAATGGGGACATGATTTTCAACGGCTAATTGAAAAGCGCCTTTTTTAAATTCTCGAATCGTTGAATCTTTTGTTTTAAGATCACCTTCTGGGAAAAAATGAACAAATTTACCCTTACCAATTGCTCTAGATAATTCATGAAAAAACACTTTAGTTTCTATAACAGTTTTTGGTGTCGGCGTTGCCCCAAGGATGTTGATTAACTGTCCAACTACTGGGGTATCAAAGTTTTCTTGAATGGAAGTAAAAATTAGCTTTTTGGGAAAACAAACCAAGGCATTCATCACCGAGTCAAGTTTATGGATATGATTAGATACCAATACTGCGCCGCCCTTGATATGTTTTAGATGTTTTTTACCTTTGATTCTTAAACCTCGAAATAGATAGAAATATAAACCTAAAATAGGAATTGCAATTCCATAGTAGAATAAAGTACTCCCGATTCTTTTGATTCTTGATTTTACAATGTGTTTTTTAATCATTTGACCATTATTGGTTTTAGTTGCTAATTCCTTATTTTTATCCTTAATGGCTTCTTTAAACATTTCCTCTAATAAGTTAATCGCATTATCAATACCATAGTTTCTAATGTAGTTTTGATAAGATTCGCTCATCTTGAACCGTTCTTCTTCATTATCTAACCAATAATCAATTTTTTTAGCCAAGGTTTTATAATCTTTCGCTTTAAAAAGACTTCTATCATCTAACGCAAATTGTTTGGTAGCTGCTTTTTTTGATGAAGCAATAATCGGCACAAGTCCACTCGCAATCGCCTCTAAAGCAGAAATACCTTCAGTTTCTACATCAGCTGCATGAATATAAAGCGTTGATTCGGCGATGGTTTTTATCAACTCTTCTTGAGAATAGAAATTAAACTTAGCATTGACTTTAAGTCTTTTCGCGAGTTTTTCTAAATGACGTTTTTTGGGACCTAATCCCGCAAAAATAACTTCAATTTGATCTTTATATTTTGATTTATTAATTGCTTTAATGGTCGTGTCTTGGCGTTTTTCTAAAGCGTATCGGCCGATTGATAATATTTGAATTTTGGGTAATTTTTTACGGTCTGGTTGCGTAAAATATATATCTTCTACCCCATTTGTAATAGGGTGGGCAACATTCTTATATTTTAATCGTTTAATCTCGTCAGCGATAAATTGACTTGGACAATGAATATGCTTAACATGGTTATAAAAACGGTATTTTAATCTTTTATAGATTAACCATGCGAGGGGCTTACCAAGCTTACCTAACCCCATGCCATAGGTAACGTGTTCTGGTTGGAAATGGTAAGCACTGGAAACAGGAACACCCATTTTTTTGGCGTATTTTACCCCGATTCTACTGGCTTTAAAGGGATAGAAAAAATGCACGAGATCGGCATCCTTAAACGCTTCATTAAATATGTTCTTATCAGGTTTTGCAAAGTAAGTTTTTTGTTTAGCAGCTACGTAAGATACGATAGGAATTCTTCTTTTCTTAAGTTGATAGTACCCTTCACCTTGAAAGTTACCCGCTGATACAATTCTAACAGTATGACCTTTTGCTTCAAGTTTTTCTTTCGAACGTTTTGCTGTAACTGTAGTTCCATTGGAAAATTCACCATAGTTATCTATTACATAAACAATTATCATTATTGCCACCTTATTTTATGTTTATATCTGTACATAGCAGTGTTTCAAATTAATATTTAAAAAAACACAGTCTGGATTATTTATTTTACTGTCATTGATGTCTTTATCCAATTATACCACAGTTCATCGCATAAGAAGATAAACACCTTATGTAAAGTAAGGTACTATTAAATGTCTATTTGAAATTTATTGAGGGTGATTAAACATTAGTTCTATCTCTTTAACACTTAGATGAATTGAATAATTACCTAAATTCAGAATTTTATTAGCCTTTGTAAATCGTAGATGATGTTTTTCCACCACGTCCTGTCCAATTTGTATGAAAGAACTCGCCACGTGGTTTATCGACTCTTTCATAAGTATGGGCACCAAAGTAATCCCTTTGGGCTTGAAGTAAATTGGCTGGTAAATTCGCTGTTTTATAACCATCAAAATAATTAAGTCCAGCCGCCATAGAAGGCGTTGGAATGCCATTTAAAATGGCTATAGAAACTACTTTACGCCAAGAATCAGTCAAAGATTCAATGGTGTCTTTAAAATAAGGGTCTAATAATAAATTGGTTAAGTGAGGATTTTTATCATAGGCTTCTTTAATTTTGCCAAGAAAAGCCGAACGAATAATACAACCACCACGCCACATTAAGGCAATGCCACCGTAGTTCAAATTCCAATTATGGGTTTGGGCAGTCGCACGCATAAGGGCGTATCCTTGGGCATAACTAATAATCTTAGAGGCATATAATGCTTTTCGAATTTCTTCAATAAACTCGATTTTATCCCCTTTAAACGTAATTGGGGTTGCTTTAAATGTTTTTGAGGCTACAACTCTTTCATCTTTCATTGATGATAAAAACCTTGAATAAACCGATTCACTAATTAATGTTAAGGGAACACTTTCTTCTAAGGCGGTAATTGCCGTCCATTTACCAGTCCCTTTTTGTCCGGCAGTATCCAATATTTTATCAACAAGCGGTTTTCCATCTTCATCTTTATACGCAAGTATATCAGCCGTGATTTCAATTAAGTAACTGTCTAATTCTGTCTTATTCCAAGCTTTGAAGACTTGATGCATTTCATCTGCTGACATGCCTAAAATATTACGCATTAAATGGTAAGCTTCCGTAATTAATTGGATATCGCCATATTCGATACCATTGTGAACCATTTTAACAAAGTGACCAGCACCATCTTCTCCAACCCAGTCACAACAGATTGATCCATCCGCTATTTTAGCTGCAATGGCTTGAAATATGGGTTTAATCTCTACCCATGCGTCTTTTGATCCGCCTGGCATAATGGATGGCCCTAATAATGCCCCTTCTTCTCCACCTGAGACGCCAGTACCGACATAGAGTAATCCTTTCGATTCAACGTAGGTTGTTCTTCTTATCGTATCAGGATAATGAGAATTTCCGCCATCAATGATGATATCGCCTTTTTCTAAGTGTGGGATAAGTTGTTCAATAACGTCATCAACCGGTTGACCGGCTTTAATCATCATCATTACTTTTCTTGGTTTAGAAAGGGATTCCACCAATTCTTTAATTGATGTTGTGCCAATAATTGACATCCCTTTAGCGCGTCCATTTAAGAAATTATCAACTGTTTCTTGACGTCTTGCATAAGCCGTAACTTGAAACCCTTTGGAGGCTATATTTAATACCAAGTTTTCACCCATTACCGCTAACCCGATTAAGCCTATATCAGATTTTTTCATATCTATCGTTCTATACCCATAACTTTAATGAATAAATTACGGTATTTTCCTTTCTCTTTCTTTTAAGTCAGTTCTTAACTTTGTTTTCTAAATTGTCTCTGGAGTCGTATTGTCTAGTATCATTTGATTCACTAAATTAAAAACATAATCACCGATTTCTTTGGTGGTCATATCTTTATAATCAGATTCATAAAGTGGTTTTCCGATAATTATTTTTACCTTCGTTTTTCTTTTTGGGTTATTAAATCTAATATATCTAGAACCAATAACCGCAATGGGCACAATCGGAACACCGGTTTTAGTGGCAAGTTTATAAGCACCTGGTTTTACTTGTATCATCAAAGTTGTTTCTCTTGATTTGATACCACCTTCTGGAAAGATGGCTATTGATAACCCTTCTTTGATTAGTTTAACCCCTAAAATAATTTCTTTGATGGCGTCTCTATCATTGTCTCTATTAATGTTTATACAGCCAAAACTTCGCATCCAGCCACTTAAAATTGGGTATTTAAATAAACTTGATTTTGCGGCAAAAGCCATCGGAATTCTCAGTGCCGATACGAAAATTAAAGGATCCATATTACTCTTGTGATTACCATAAACGACGTAGTTTGTATCTTTCGGTAGATTTTCTTTACCAACAACTTTGGTAATCCGAACTCGCACTAAAAAAAATCTCACAAAATCGCTCATATTGCGAATATACCAATGCTTAAATTTACCAGTTACCTTCGTTTTTTTAGCAAGTGGTAAACCAATTATTAAGCTCAGTACGACCATTAACATGACAATAACTAAACTTAGAATAAGCCACACTGGGATAAACCAGTAACTTAATCCGGTAAATATTGTCAAAACGGCAGAGAGTCCAGCCCAAACAAAAAAGAATAAAAATATGATCATACTTTTTTACCATAAACGACGAACTTTAAGTCTTCATTGGTTCCTTCAGTTTCGCTTAATTTTATGTAATCATTGACTAAATTAAATTCTGGAAAATAAATATTTCCTTGATAGGGTTTTAAGATCCATGTAATATACAGTTTATCTGCATATGGCAAAGAAAGTTGATAGATGGTTTTTCCCCCCACAACCCATAATTCTTCTTGATAACTTTTCAAAAATTGCGCAATGTCTTTTACAACTTCACAACCTTCAAAAGTTCTATTGGTTACGGTTGCCACATAAATTTTCTTAAAAGGTAACGCCTTATCTTGATAATAACCTTTTAAAGAGTCATAGGTATTATCACCCATTAATACTGTTTTATGATGGGTCATCTTTTTGAAATATTGTAAATCTTCTGGGTAACGCCAAGGCAATTTATTATCTTTTCCAATTAACCAATTTATATCCATTGCCCATATTAAATTGATCATACAGCCACTGCCCCTTTAATCCCCTTATGTGGGTTGTAATCGGTAAGTTCAAAATCTTCAAATTTAAAATCAAGGATGTTTTTTATCTTAGGATTTAGATTCATTGTAGGCAATTTTCTTGGTTCTCTAGAAAGTTGTAAATTAATTTGATCGATATGATTGTCGTAAATATGGGCATCACCCAAAGTATGAATAAATTCATAGGGTTTCAGATCGGTCACTTGGGCCACCATCATAAGTAATAAAGCATAACTTGCGATATTAAAAGGGACGCCTAAGAAAATATCAGCACTTCTTTGGTAAAGTTGAAGGGATAATTTTCCCTCATTGACATAAAAATGAAACATCATATGACATGGTGGAAGCGCCATATCTTTCAGTTCAGCTGGATTCCAAGCATTTACAATTAAACGTCTAGAATTAGGGTTGTTTTTAATATCTTCGATCACATTAAGTAGTTGATCAACACCATTAAAATTACGCCATTGTTTACCATAAACTGGACCTAAATTACCATGTTTTTTAGCAAAAGCATCACTTTCTTTAATTTTTTGAACGAACTCATCAAGAGATTCACCTTGGTAGTCCGCTGATTTCTTGAAAGCTTCATAGGGCCATTCATTCCATATTTTTACATCATTATCGACTAAATACTTAATATTGGTGTCGCCACTAACAAACCATAACAGTTCATGTAAAATCGCTCTTAAATAAACCCGTTTGGTTGTTAAAAGAGGAAAACCTTCTTCTAAATTATATCGTGCTTGGTAGCCAAATAATGAAGTTGTTCCTGTCCCAGTACGATCATCTTTATGGGTGCCATTTTCTAGGACATGTCGGCACAAATCTAAGTATTGTTTCATTTTGCTAACTCGTATAAAGCCTCTGCGTAGATGGCGGTTGCTATTAACAAATCTTCGACTTCAATATATTCATTTTTTTGATGAATATAAGAAGGTTTACCAGGAAAGTGAGGCCCAAAGGCAACACTGTTTTTCATCGCTCTTGCAAAAGTTCCACCACCGGTAGTCAATGGCTGGGCATTGACATCACCTGAATGTTTTTTGTAGATGTCTAATAAAGTGGTTACGAGCGTATCTTTTGGGTTTACATATAAACGTTTTTGATGACTTCTTAGTTCTACCGTGGCACCAAGTGATTCAAAGGCTAGTTTAAATCGGTTGATAAAATCATCAGGTTCGACACCATTTGGGTATCTTGGGTTTATAGTAATTTCATAAGTCCCATTATCATAATTAAATACACCAGCATTAATGGTTACTTTTCCAGTTTCTTCATCCTCATGATCTGCGCCAATTTTTACCCCATCATAATCATCTAATAAATACAAATTAATTAAATCAATAAATTGGTTATTCAAACCAACTTCATTAAAGAAATCAACCATTAAAAAGGCAGCATTTACCCCTTCATCTGGCGTAGATCCATGTGCACTTTTACCCTCAATCATGAGATGTAATTGGTTATCAATGACCTCAGCGGTTCCATTATAATTATTGGAATCTAAAAATTCAGAAAAATCTTCAATTAAACTAACATTTTCTAAAACTGCAGTCGCACTTTCTGGCACCATATTATCTCTTAAGCCAGCATTAAACTTAAGTAGTCCTTCAGGTTCTACTTGATCTTTAATAGATAATCTTAAAATACCTTTTTCCGCATAAGTAAGTGGGAATTCTGCATCTGGTATGAATCCAAAAATAGGCTGTTCTGGGAAATTGTTAAAATAATGTTTAACCCCGCGCCATCCTGTTTCTTCATCGGTTCCTAGAATCAGTTTAATTCGTTTTGAAAGTGGTAGTTCAAGTTCTTTAACGATCTTCATGGCATAATAAGCTGCCATCGTTGGCCCCTTGTCATCTTCAGCGCCTCTCGCATAGAGCTTACCATCATGTATTTCTGCCCCGTAAGCAGGATAAGTCCAACCAGATCCAGCAGGAACAACGTCTAAGTGTCCAATCATTCCGATATAATCATCTTCATTACCTAGTTCAATGTGTCCGGCAAAGCCATCCGCATTCAACACATTAAAACCGTCTTTTTTACCTAAATTAAGCATGTATTCTAAAGCTTCATTAATCCCTGGTCCAAAAGGGGTTTTACTTTTAGGATCGTAAGTCGTCAATTCGCTATTAATTTTTAAAAGAGCGATTGTATCTCTTAAAATATCATCTTTTCGTTTTAAAACTTCCTGTTTAAAATCAATTTTCATTATTATCAACTCCTTGGTCTATTATATCAATATTTCCTATTTTTAACAACCGTAAAACATATAAAAAAAGACACCTAAATATAGGTATCTTCTTCCGACATGGTGGCTTCTTTTTTACCACTTGATAAATAACTTACTCTTTCCCCAATGGCTTCTAAAGTATAATAATCTTTCTCTTGAGATGTTATGTGACGAGTTTGGAGTCTAGCCTTAACAGCAACAAGTGTTCCCTTGGTACAATATTTATTTAAAGATTCTGCTAATCCTTGCCAAAGTGTAACGGTAATAAAATCAGTTTCATAAGTGCCATCTACATTCTTAAAGCTGCGTTGAACTGCTAGCCTTATATCTGAAACTTTCTTACCATCTTCTAATACTTTAATAATTGGATCTGAGGTAAGTCTACCTATCAATATTACTTGATTTAACATAATGCCTCCTTTGAGCCTATTATAGAGACCATTTGACTATTTTCAAAATCGCTAAAATGGAGGGTTAAACCTTCAAAATGTATTTATTTAATAAAAAAAGTGATTCTTATTCAGAACCACTTTAATTAAGTATCTTTATTCTTGTTTTTTTGGAAAATTGAACCATATTAGACTTTTTTTGGGTTGATGATGTAAGTACTAATCTGTGAGTGTTTAATTTGCTTGGTAATATTTTTAAGCTCTTCTGCTGTAATCGATTCAATGATTTCAGGCACATCAAAAATTGAGATACCATAAGGAATATAGTTTTGGAAGCCTAAATTAAAGCTTTCTAAGGAATTAAGAGAACCAATGAAGCTACCTAACATTGTTTTCTTTTGTCTAGTTAATTTAACTTCATCGATTTTCTTTCGTTTTAAATTAACGAGCATCTCAGTAACTACCTTCTTAAATGTATCTGGTTGAGTGGTTTCAGAAGATACAAAACAAGCCATCATTCCAGGAAGTTCAAAAGAGTAAGACTCATACGAACCATTAATTAAGCCTGATTTTAATAAGGTTTGATAATGATCACTGGAATCAGAAAAATACATGCCTTCCAGTAATTGTAACGCTAATCCTTGTCTAAATCGATCCAATGAATTCGTTTTAGGTTCTAATTTTACCCCAAGACCCACTTGCGTCATGTTAACGCTCATTTCAATGGTGGTCAAATCATTGACAATCTTCTTGGGTTCTTTTGGTAAAAACCCTACGACCGGTTTTGATTTTTGAAATCCTTTACTTGCTTGATTTTCTTTAATCAACTCATAAAACCGTTCATAATCAAAATTACCAATCACGGTTAATCTCATGTTGCTAGGGTGATAGAATGTGTTATAAGCTTGATAAAGTTTATTGTGGGTAATTTTTTTAATGGATGCCTCTGTTCCAATAATTTCAGTATTAATGGGATGATTCTTATAAAGATTCGCTAACAAGCCATACAGCATTCTTTGTGAAGGGTAATCCTTATACATCAATAGTTCTTCTAAGATAATACCTTGTTCTTTTTCAACACTTCGTTTTGTAAAGTATGGGGTTTGAACAAAATCTAGTAGATAAACTAATGCTTCTTCAATGTTGGAAGTGCCACTAAATAAGTAAACTGTTTTATCAAATGTCGTAAAAGCATTCGCTTTAACGCCATAAGAACTTAGTTTTTCAAAAGCATCTGTCTTGTCTGGCATTGCGAAAACCTTATGTTCTAGAAAATGGGCAATCCCAGCAGGTTGTGTAATCTTTTTATCTTTTCCAATTGGAATAAAAGTTTGATCTAAAGAACCATAGTTGGTTGTAAAAGTGACAAATGTTTTATGAAAATCTGTTTTTGGAATTAAGTAAACATCAAGTCCGTTATCTAAAACGTCATGATAAACATGTTCATTGAATTTTTCATTATAAATATGCTTCATCACTTAACCTCCGGTGCAAGTATATAAAGGGTATCTTTTTTTATTGTTTTCGCAATCGCTTGCACTTCTTTAGGGGTAACAGCACGAATTTTATCGATTTGTTCAGCTAAAGTTAAAGGGTTATTCAATAAAGTTTGTAAATAGAGATTAGCCAAGGAGGCACTTTGTGAATCCTGGTTTTCGATTAATGCATTGATGATTGATTCTTTTGACAAGTTTAATTCAGTTTCACTAAGTGGTTTATTTTGAAGGTCTTCAATTTGTTCATCAATCACCTTTAAAGCTAAATCAACTCTTGATTTATCAATACCTGAATAGATATACATAAAGCCTTTAAATGCGTCAAATCTTGAGCCAATATAATAACACAAAGAATGCTTTTCTCTCACATTAACGAAGAGTCTTGAATGAACAGCGCCGCCTAACGCTGTATTAAATAATGTTGCGGCAGGGAGTAATGTTTCTTTATAACGGATTGGCAGTCTATAACCAATATTGACTTTAGATTGACTAATGGTATCATAGTCAACTTTATTCTTAATCATTTCAATTTGTTTATCTTCATAATCAATTGGATTTAATGCTAAATTGTTTCTTGGGATAAAATATTTGGAAACAAGTTTTAGTAAAGACTCATCAACTTGACCACTGATAACAACATCGATATCATTGGTTTTTAGCATTTCTTTATAGTAACGATTTAAGATGTCATAGGTAATTGGTTTGACATCTTCAATTTTGCCACTGGTTCTAATCCCATATTGTTCATTTTCAAACATTGTTTCAAAGAGGTTTGATAAAGCAAAACTGGTTTTGTCATTATCAAAAGAAGCTATTTTTTCTAAAAGTAGTCTTTTTTCAAGTTCAAATTCTTTTTTAGGTAAATTTTTATGGCCATAGACGACTTCATGTAAAATTTCTAAAGCTTCTTCAAAAACTGGCTCTTCAGTAAATGATTGATTAATGAAGTAAATGGAAAATTCCATAATAGATATCAATCCAGTTTTAGTGGTTCTAACATTAATCGAAGCGCCATATAAATCTTCTAGCGCTTCAGATAGTGCTTGTCTCGTTTTATAAACGTTGGTACTTGCACTCATTAAGTTTGGTAATAAAGCTCTTAAACCGACATTTTCTTTAGTGATTTTTTCTTTAAATCGAACACTAATTATGGTCGTTTTGAATTTATTGGACTTATCAATAATCATTTTAGATAACCTCAAGGGCAATTTCCATCATCTTAGTGAAGGATTTTTGTCGCTCTAATGAAGAGGTTAGCTCATGGGTTACGAGTGAATCAGATATAGTTAAAAGACAGCTGGCTTTTTTACCGGAAACTTTCGCATTCGCAAACAAGGCGAATGATTCCATTTCGACACACAAACAACCATAGTCATCATACATTTTTTGGTGTATTGAACCTTGAGGATGATAAAATACATCACTAGAATGAATCGTTCCTTTATGAAGCGGAATATTTAGTTTTTTAGCAGCAGTTTCTAATTTTTGATTCAAGGATGCGGTTGATTCCAAAACATGTGAATCGCCAAGCCCAAGGACTTCAGCAAAACTTGATTCACTATAGGCACTTTCAGCTAAAACAACATCATATAAATTTAATTTGTTTGTATAAGCGCCCGCTGATCCAATTCTAATAATGTTTTCAACCTCATAAAAGTTATACAGTTCATAAGAATAAATACCAATCGATGGCATCCCCATTCCCGAACCCATTACAGTTACTTGTTTACCTTTATAATAACCTGTATAACCAAACATATTTCTGACATCATTAATTTGAACAACATCCGTTAAGTAGGTTTCAGCGATAAATTTCGCTCGTAAAGGATCACCCGGCATTAATACTGTCTTGGCGATTTTAGATTTGTCTTTTAAATTAATATGTGGTGTTGGAATCATGGCTATTCTCCTTTTCTTGATTAACTATTTGGATACTACTTGATGCCCCAATTCGTGTGGCACCGGCTTCGATCATTTTCATGGCATCTTCATAGGTTCTAACGCCACCTGATGCCTTCACACCCATCAGAGGCCCAACCGTTTCACGCATTAATTTGATATCGTGAACTTCTGCCCCACCTTTAGCAAAGCCGGTTGAAGTTTTCACAAAGTCTGCCCCAGCTTCTTTAGCGATTAAGCATGCGGTTATTTTCTCTTCATCAGTGAGGTTACATGTTTCAATAATAACCTTTAGAGTTTTGTCTTTAACCAGTTCTTTTAATGCTTTAATTTCTTCATAAACAATGTGGTCTTCTGAATTTTTTAAGGCGTTTTGATTTATTACCATATCAAACTCATCAGCCCCATTGATTAAGGCTTCCCTACATTCTTGAAGTTTGGTTTCTAAAGAATGTGTCCCAGCTGGAAAACCAATCACTGTACAAGTCAAAACATTTGTGTCTTTTAAAAGATTATGAACATAAGAAACATAAATTGGGTCAACACAAACACTCTTAAAATTATAAGTTTTAGCCTCTAAAACTAACTTATCAATATCTTTGAGTGTAACGGTTGGGCCCAATTTAGTATGGTCAATCATGCGGTTTAATTTCATTTTTTTTGCTCCTTTGGTATTTAACTAAATAATATATTTGGACGATAACTAAGGCACCATTAATAACTGAAACAGATAGGCTGCCAATTAATATCCCATATGTGACAAATAAAATAGCCCCTAAGAGATTAACAAACCGTATTTTTATTTCGCCTTTCATTAAAAATGACCCTAAGACGAATAAACCGGCTAGTATGCCAATGATTTCTTCTGGTCTAAGTAAATCCTGAAAATTTATATATATCATTCTTTCTCCTTAAATATCTATCACTTGACTCAGATCAATTCTGATTAAAGTGCTATTCACTTTAGTAAATTTAGCCTTTTTCAAAGCTTTATTTACTTTCTTGGTTTGCTTAGGTTCAATCACTTTGGTATTTTCGATAAACCCAGGCACATTTGTGGTATATTTTTCTATTTTCGCCATCACTTCATCATAAGGTAAAATGCTTGTTTCTAAGCCGCTTCTATAATAAATAAAATCAATGTGCGGCGGGAACAAGGTTCTCGTGTTTTCTGCCCATTCCATTGTAAAATGGACTTTGTTTTGTTCGTCTACTACCACAAAATAATTAGGTACATAAACATTTTGTTCCTTATAATAACGGTGTAGATCATATTGTTCATTGACATATTTTAAACATTCATTTAGTTTAATTTGTGGGTAGGAATAATAGTTATCAAGTTGGTATGAAAATTTGTCTTTAAAGTTTTGTTTCGCGATTTCAAACCCACGGCTAACGACTTCAAATCTAAAAGGCATCACATCTTCGTATAAAGCGTTATACGTTGAAAAATTAAACTCTTTACATAACTTTTGCGTAATTTCAAAGATAATATTAGACGAATAAGTCGGTGTTAATAAAGGGACTTCTAACCTAAAATTAACATCTAAAAAATGCGGGTCTAATTTATAGATGTCTTGAACTGTAGAACGTCTTGAGACCACAAAATCAGCACTACTCTTTAAAATTGGATGTCTGTATGCAATCCTCAGTTCACTTGATGCATCATCGGTATCAATAATGGTTGCTTCAGGAACATCATTAAAAAACGATAATAATCGTTCATAATCAAATTGTCTTGTCTTTTCTTTGAAAAAATGAAGAATAAATACATCCATAAAGTATCACCTACTTACTTAATTTTACCACAGTCGATAATTTCATTCAATTCTGATTGGTTATTTAACTTATTTGTAATTTCTAACTTAGATCTGATTTCAATCACTGGTGTAATTGATATTATACCATTATGAAATGCATAAACATCACTATTTTCATCTTCAGTGATTTTCAATGGCTTATAAGAAGAAACATATGTATTATCACCAATTTGGTCATAAACTGCTTCATGATAGTGTTTACCTTGAACCGTGAAACCAATGCCAACGGGTTCTTCAAATCTTGTGGCTGGGAAATTGATATTTAATAAATAGTCACTAGAAATTAGTTTCTTATCAATTAAATGACCAATGATTTTAGAGGTATACTTTTCTGCCATAGGGTAATTGAGATGTGGGCTTGAAACTGCGATGGCGGGAACCCCAAATAACAAGGCTTCTGAAGCGGCACCAACGGTGCCACTATGCAGGATATCGGAACCGATATTAGGGCCTCTGTTAATCCCAGAGACCACTAAATCGAAATTAACTTCTTTATGGAGCATAAAAGCCATTCTTGTACAATCAGCTGGTGTTCCAGAGGTTGATAAAGCACTTTTAGCACCATATAAGTTGCCATAATCTTTGACTTCTATAGGCGTTCTTAAAGATAACGCTTGAGACTTACCACTTTGGTGGTATTCTGGGGCAACAATATAAACGTCTCCAAAAGGTAAAACGGCTTCAACTAATAAATGAAACCCTTTTTCTGTAATGCCATCATCATTAACGACTAGTATATTCATCTAATTCCTCCAACACTTTTTCACATCGTGGACAAACCTGTTCATCATTAAGTTCATCTACATAGTTCCAACATCTTTCACATTTATGACCCACAGATGGTTTTGCGGATACATCAAGTTTATCAGAGATTTCATAATGAATATGAGAAACCATTAATACTTGGATTAAGTTTGTTTCTAGTTTATCGATTGATTCTTTCATCTTCTTAGGTAATTTAATCGTTAAATCGGCTTCTAAACTCTTACCAATTACACGGTCTTTACGAAGTTGTTCCAAAGTTAATAGGACTGCATCTCTAACGGTATAAAAAGCTTCAAAATTTTCCATTAATTCGCCCACTTCATAATGAATGACTTCATCAAAACGTTCTAAGTAAACATCTTCTTTATGCGCAAATGGTAATAACCAATACGCTTCACTGGTTGTATGTGGAATGATCGGATTCAATAACTTAAGTAAAGTCATTAAATGGTGGTAAATGACCGTTTGTGTCCCTCTTCTAATCGGAGAGTTGGCTGCTTCGATATATAAAATGTCTTTAGAGTAATCAAGATAATAAGCAGACAAATCATTAATAATATAATTTGTGATTAACCGGTTTACTGCGTCAAAGCGATATTCTTCATAAGCTTTATAAACATCGCCTTTCAAGGTTTCTAGTTTAACAAGCATCACTTGATCAAGTTTATCTAATTCGTCGAAATCGAGGCGGTTTTTGGTTGGTTCAAAGTCAAATAGATTCGATAACATATATTTAAATGTATTACGAATCTTGCGATAGGTTTCTGAAGCTTGTTTAATCATTTCATCGCCAATTTTCACATCGCTTGAATAATCAACACTGGAAACCCATAATCTTAATATATCGGCCCCGTGCATTTTAATAATCTTATTTGGATCAACTGTATTGCCTAAACTCTTAGACATGGCTCTACCTTTATCGTCTAAGACAAAACCGTGTGACAAGACGGTTTTATAAGGTGCTTTTCCAGTTACAGCTACACCAGTGGTTAAACTCGAATTAAACCAACCTCTATATTGGTCAGATCCTTCAACATATAAATCAGCTGGGTAAGTTAATCCTCTTCTTTTTAATAATTGGTGCGAAGACCCTGAGTCAAACCATACATCCATGGTGTCTGTTTCTTTTATGAAGATATTATTAGGGCTTTTTGGATGGGTATAGCCTTTTGGAAGCAGGTCTTTGGCTTCATATTTATACCAAGCATTTGAGCCTTCCGCTTCAAAAATATCGGCAACATGATCAATCAATTTTGGATCTAAGATTGGCTGGCCATCTTCACTATAAAATACCGGAATTGGAACCCCCCAAGCACGTTGACGTGAGATACACCAATCGCCTCTGCCTTCAATCATATTATGAATTCTTAATTCGCCCCAACTTTGAACCCAGTTGACCTTTTTAATTTCATCTAGCAATTGGTTTCTTAAAGACTCAATTGAGGCAAACCATTGTGGGGTCGCTCTAAAAATAACAGGCTTTTTTGTACGCCAATCATGAGGATAACTATGGGTAAAATAAGAAACATGCAATAAGGCGCCAAGTTCTTTTAAGCGGTCGATAATCTTTGGATTTGCTGACTCATAATATAAACCTTCAAATTCACCAGCTTCACTCGTAAAAAACCCTCTATCATCGACTGGAACTAAAATATCAAGATTATATTTCATGCCGACATTATAATCGTCTTCGCCATGTCCTGGAGCGGTATGAACTAAACCAGTACCGTCTGTATCGGTAACGTGATCACCTAAGATTACCGGGAGTTTCTTATGATTAAGTGGGTGTAGGTAGATAGAATATTCAAGGTCGGTTCCTTTAAACGTTTTAAGAATGGTTTTATTTTCAAATTCTAATATTTCCGAAACTTGTTTCAATAGGGTTTCAGCAACAATATATTGTTTTTGATTCGCTTCAAATAAAACGTAGTTCATTCTTGGGTTTGCGCTAATAGCTAAGTTTGCTGGTAATGTCCAAGGGGTGGTTGTCCATATGATTAAGTGAGCGCCTTTAAAAGCGCCTTCAACCACTTCAAAAGTAACATAAATTGAAGGTGATTTAACATCTTGGTATTCAATTTCTGCTTCTGCTAAGGCTGATTCACTTGATGGTGACCAATATACTGGCTTTAATCCTTTATAAATTAATCCTTTTTCAGCCATTTTAGAAAATACTCTAATTTGGTCTGATTCATAGGTTTTTTGTAAGGTGATATAGGGGTTATTCCAATCCCCTAAAATGCCTAAACGTTTAAATTGCCCTTTTTGAGTTTCAACTTGTTCCATCGCAAATTCAGCACAAAGCATTCTAAAAGCAAATGGTTCAAGTTCTTTTCGATTAACCCCTTTTTTAGTCAAGGCTGTTTCAATCGGCAATCCGTGTGTATCCCACCCTGGAATATAAGGCGCATAATAACCACTTAAAGTCTTATATCGTAATATAAAATCTTTAATGATTTTATTTAAGGCATGCCCAATATGCACTGATCCGTTCGCATAGGGAGGGCCATCATGTAAAATAAATGATTTACCATTCTTGTTTAATTCTAATGTTTTTTGATATAAATCAATACTTTCCCACTTTTCTTGAAAGTCAGTTTCCCTGAGTCCAAGATTACCCCGCATTGGAAAGTCTGTTTTGGGTAATAATAGTGTGTCTTTTAGTTCCATATTAATTAATCCTTTCTATAAATAAAAAACGCCATTAGAGATGTCTCTAAGGGCGATTGACCGCGGTACCACCTTAGTTCCGTAACGAATACGGCACTTATTTTTTATAGTGCGTTGCTCGATGGTGATATATTAATAGGTTTTATATTAGGCTCGCACCGTCCCTAATTCGCTTAAATAAAATGATCTATTACTACGTGTCCATTTCTACACAACGATTTACTTTTGTCTTATTATAACATAGTTATGTTATTTTCAATAGGTTTTTGATTACTTTTCTGTGTTCAAGTATTGTGTTGCTGACTTTATTTTAGTAAGCCTTCATTTTTTAACTCTTTAAACAGTTTATCTATATCTAGCGGATACTTAGTCTTTTTAACAGTTTCATTAGTTATTTTGTTTTCTAAATCTAATAATGATTCATATAAATATTCATTTAATTCCTTTATAGTTAATATTTGTTTTAACACGTATTGAAACACGAATAAATTAATATAACCATTTAATCTTCTAGTCGATACCCCTTTATACTTAGCCATAAAGAACTTAAACGATGAATGAAGACTATTTATCGGGGCTAGACAATATCCGTTTTCACTTTTTTCATGATAATCAGTTACTCTTTCATGAATAATATCATTATCATAAGAGAAACCTACATAGGCTTGATCTCCATCCGTAACTATCACCGATCCAGCTAATATTAAGGGTTTAATAAATTCGTTTAGTTTCTCTTTTGATACTCTCGCTACACCATTTATTTTAAATACCGGTCTTTTTGTGTTATCAATGAGAGTTTGGATACACACGAGTTCTCTTTGACCAACGGCTCTTACTTTTGTTTCATAAGACTTTCTTGGCATTTTATTCTTTTTAGTCCCTTTTAAATTAATCTTGATATGCGTTTCATCTGAATAAATTTCTTTTGATAAAGGCGTTGTTTTATCGATAAATGATTCAATCATCATCATGATCTTTGTCCGCCACGTCCAGATGGTTGTGATAGGTAGTGATAATTTAGAGGCGATGTTTCTAATCGTTAGGCCGTCTAATGTATATTCAACCATCTCATATAGGTAATCTTTTAGTTTCTTTGTTCCGCTTAAAAAACTTTTTGTGACAGATGAAAATGATTTCCCACAGCGCTCATTTAAACAAACATATCGTTGATTTCCATCTCTTGTTTTTCCGTTCTTCTTGATTACTGATGAACTACAGTAAGGACAATTTGGCCTTTTATCGCTGTCTATTCTAAACACTTTGGACTTATCCTTGATAAACCCCGTGATGAGTTTCTTTGTCTGAGTTAGTTGTGCGACATTTAATCCCTTTAAATCATCGATAATCTCTTGGTAGGTTGAGTTCATGATATCCATCCTTATCTAATAAAATAAGACTCTTTACCTAACCAATCATGGAATCAAAATATCGCTAAACAAATTAATGTAGATGATTGGTTAGACAAAAAGTCTTATAGTTAAAAGATTTTTCATTAATTTGTTTAGCACTTCTATTTTATCATTTTTATTGTTTTACGGCAACACTTTACTTGAACACAGAAGATTACTTGTTATTCTTTATATTCATCAATGAATCTTTGTAAAGTACCATCTTTGAATTCTTGGTTTCTTGCAAATAAAAATATTTTCTTGTTAATCTGCTCAATTCTACCATCTGCTGCAAAGATAACGCCAGATAAAAACGCAACGATTTTATTAGCTTGTTCAGCAGGCAAATGTTCAAAATTAATGACAAGAGGATTACCATTTACAAGTTCTGTTGCTAAATCAACAATATACTTATCCTCATCATTATTGGCTTCTTCAAAAATAATTCTTTCAAAAGCGGTTAGAATTGGTTGAGATTGATAATTAGGTAATTTTACATCTTCTTTTTTTAATTTTGAAAATAAAGCCATCATTTACTCCTTATTTAACTAATAAACGACCAATTCTAACCATCGTTGCCCCATTTTCAATCGCAACTTGATAGTCATCAGACATCCCTATGGATAATTCAGGTAGTTTATAGTATTTTTTTAGTAAGTTTACCCGTTTAAATACTTCATCGGTTTTGGTTAAGTTATTTTGTTTACCCATTGCCATAAAACCTACTATTTCTATTTTATCATATTTTTTCAATCTTTGAATAAATTCATCTAAATATTCTTCATAAATCCCCGTTTTCATCAAGTCCTTTAATACATTGATTTCAATAAAGCACTTCAGTGGTTTATCGCGATAGGTTTGAATCATTTTCGCTAATTTAATCGAGTCAAGTGAATGAAGATAATCAATTTCATTAATCATACTTTTAACTTTATTAGTCTGAAGGTGACCAATAAAATGCCAAGTGATGTTTAAATCTTTAAGGGTCTGTTTTTTATTTAAAAGTGCCTCGGTTCTATTTTCACCAAAATCAGTAACACCTAAATGGAACAATTCGCGAATACTATCTGCTTCAATATATTTTGAAGCACAGATTATCTTTGCTTTTGATTTCCCTAATGTTTTTTTGATTTCAGTTAAATTTTGATTAAAATTAGACATTAAACCTAAACAGCATGACATCGCCATCTTTGACCTTGTAGTCTTTGCCTTCAAGACGAACCTTGCCTGCCTCCTTGCACTTTTGATGTGACCCATATTTTTCTAAATCACTAAAGCTCACTGTTTCAGCTCTTATAAAGCCTCTTTCAAAATCACTGTGGATAATTCCAGCACATTGTGGGGCTGTCATCCCTGTTTTAAATGTCCAGGCTCTTGTTTCATCTTCACCTGTTGTGAAATAGGTTTCTAACCCTAATGTATGGTAAGTAATTCTAATTAAATAATTTAGACTTGATTCGGTAATGCCTAAATCTTCCATAAATATCTTTTGGTCTACTTCATCTAGGCCAGCTAATTCTTGTTCAAACTTGGCACAAATTGCCACAACGCCACATTGATCAATTTCTGCTTGTTTTAAGACGCTTTGATATAAGGGATCATTTTCTAAATTTTTAAAAGAGGATTCATCTAAATTAGCTACATACAACATTGGTTTTTGACTTAAGAAATTATAAGATTTTATGACTCTCTCTTCTTCTTTATCTAATCCCATCAACCGAATTGGCGTATCATTTGTTAAAGCTTCTTCGATTTTCTTTAAAGTATCATATTCTAATTTGTCATCAGATGCACCACCAACTAATGCCTTTTTTTCTAATTTAGGGATTCGCTTTGTAACAGAATCTAAATCAGCATAATTAAGTTCAAGTTGAACCGTAATAATGTCATTAATTGGATCAATTTTATTATTAACGTGCATTACATTATCATCATGAAAACAACGAATTACATGGCAAATAGCATCTGTATCTCTTATAGATCCTAAAAACTGATTCCCTAAGCCTTCTCCTTGAGATGACCCACTAACTAAACCAGGGATATCAACAAACTCAACCGTTGTCGGAACAATCTTTTTAGATTTATGCATGGTTGCAAGTACATCTAGTCGTCTATCCGGTAAACTAACTGTTCCGAAATTGGCTTCAGTGGTTGCAAACATATAATTGCCACTCATGACATTGCTTTTTGTTAAAGTATTAAATAATGTGGATTTACCCACGTTTGGTAAACCTACTATTCCAGCATGTAACACAAATATCCTCCTACATAAAAAAAGGCTTAAAGCCCTTTTATTATTTTTTACTTAACCAACTTGGTAAGCTACTCTTTCTTTGAGGTTTTTCTTCAACTGGTTTTTCGTATTCAGCCTTAATTTCAAAACCCGTTGGCGTAATCGTAACTTGTTCATCGGTTGTTTTCTTAAATATCTGGGTCGCAAAATCATCGATTGAGTCTTTTGCTTTTAATTCATACCCTGTCGCAATAACGGTGACAATAAGTTCATCTGATAAATCTTGGTTTAAGGTGGTACCGTAAATGATATTCAATTCTGAATCGCTCGCGTTTCTGATTTCATCTAGGGCTTGACTGATTTCAAATAACGTTACGCTAGTTGATGAAGTTACATTTACAATCGCATCCGTAGCACCATCTATTGATACTTCTAATAGTTTGGAATGAATGGCTTTTCTAGCGGCTTCAATCGCTCTATTTTCACCGTTGGCGATACCAATTCCCATTAAGGCGGTTCCTTTATTTTCCATAACGGTTCTAACATCTGCAAAATCGACGTTAATTAAGCCTGGAACTGCGATAATTTCTGCTATCCCTTGAACCCCTTGTCGTAAAACATTGTCTGCTTCTCTAAAAGCATCTAACATTTGTGTATTTGGTTCTATAATAGATAAAAGTCTTTCGTTAGGAATGACGATTAATGTATCGACGTGTTGTTTTAATTCTTCAAGACCGCTTATTGCCGCTTGAGTTCTATTTGGGCCTTCGAAAGCAAATGGTTTTGTAACAATACCAATCGTTAAACAGCCCAGTTCTTTAGAAAGTCGGGCAATTACTGGTGCTGCACCTGTCCCGGTGCCTCCACCCATACCAGCCGTAATAAAAACCATGTCTGCATCAGACAATAGTGCTCTTATTTCATCTTCAGATTCTAAGGCTGCTTTTTTTCCAACATCTGGTTTTGCACCAGCCCCTAAACCGCGCGTCAAATGTTTACCTATTTGAAGTCTTGTTTCGGCTTTGGAAACTCTTAAAACTTGGGCATCGGTATTTATCGCAACAAATTGTACGCCTTTGACATCATTTTCAATCATTCGGTTGACAGCATTACCACCACCGCCACCCACTCCTATGACTTTGATTACTGGTTTTTGATTGAAACCATCATTTTCTCCAAATACCATACGATCCCTCCTAATTTATTAATAAATGATATATATTAAGTATACACTAAATCAATTTTAAAATAAAGCCATTTAAGGTTATTTTACTTAGTCTTTTTGATGGTAATAAGATTTATAAAATTCTTCTTTAAAATCAAGTAATCTATCTTCTTTAATCGCTTGTCTAATTTGCGCAGTAAACTGTTTCAAAAACAATAGATTTTGGTACGTTAATAAGCGATAACCTAACATTTCATCCGCTTTAAAAAGGTGTCTTAAATAGCTTTTCGAATATTTACTAATTGGACTATCTAAACCAGGATCTAGTGGACTTAAATCTTCCTCAAAACGTTTATTTTTAATCTGAATACTACCTTGAGTTGTCATCGCGGTACCATGTCTAGCGTTTCTAGTGGGATAGACACAATCAAACATATCAATCCCATTAATTACCCCATTAATCATGTCATCTGGAGCGCCAACTCCCATTAAATATCTAGGTTTATCTTGTGGCATTAAGGGGTTTAAGTAAGCCAAGATTTCTGCCATTTCATCTTTAGTTTCCCCAACTGATAATCCCCCAATTGAATAGCCTGGAAAATCTATTTCAGTGGTAAGTTCAACACTGAGTTTTCTTAATTCCTTATCTAATCCACCTTGAACGATACCAAATAGGGCTTGATCAGTTTTATGGGCTTCTTTACCTCGTTTAGCCCATCTAGCTGTTCTTAAAACGCTATCTTTCATATATTCATATGAGGCATCCACTGGTGGACACTCATCAAAACTCATGATGATATCAGCGCCTAAGTCTTCTTGAATTTGAATCGCTTTTTCAGGTGATAAAAACAATAAATCACCATTTTTAGGATTTCTAAATTCGACTCCACTTTCAGATATTTTCCTTAATTCACTCAAACTAAAGACCTGAAACCCACCTGAATCCGTTAAAAGAGCACCCTTCCATTTCATAAATCCTCTAATTCCCCCGTGCTTTTTAATTATCTTTTCACCCGGTTGAAGCCATAAATGATAAGTGTTCGCTAAAATAAGACCATCACTAACCTCTTTAATTTCTTGTGGGTTTAATGTTTTGACGGTTGCTTGTGTACCAACAGGCATAAAAATAGGGGTTTCAAAACTGCCATGTGGGGTATGTAAAATCCCATATCTTGCACCCGATTGTTTACAGACATGTTTTAGTTCAAATGATATTGCCATTGTTTTACCTCTTGTAATAGTTATTTTAAAGTGTTATAATTCACCCGGTTTTAAACCCGCTGTACTAGAACACCAGCGAAAACAAAACAAGGAGAATTACAAATGAAAAATTTTAGTGTTTTAGATTTAAGTAGACAAGCCATTATCGCGGCGATCTACGTTGTCTTGGTATTCGCATTCCAATGGATAAGTTTTGGTGATATCCAATTTAGAGTTGCTGAATTATTGTTACTTTTGGTCTTCTTTGATAAAAAGAGCGCGGTTGGATTAACATTAGGGGTGGTTATTGCAAACTTGTTTAGCCCGATGCTAGCTTATGATATGACCTTTGGGGTTGGCGCAACTTTACTTACTTTAACCTTGATGATTTTACTAAGAAAATGGCCTTATGTTGCCTTGTTAATGCCTGCTTTATTTAACGGGTTACTGGTTGGATATTCACTCTATTTAGCATTTGATTTACCATTTATCGCGAGTGCGATCTCAGTTGGAATCGGTGAGTTTACCGTTACCTATATCATTGGTCTCCCTCTATACTATATCTTAAAGCAAATTCATTTTGAAACCATATACTTTAGAGAATCCGAAACAAAGAAATAGCTTAAGGCTATTTTTTTATTTTTTTGTGGGCTGAAGCCATCGGATATAAAGGTAAATCTTTTTCTTCTACTAGGACATATTCATCATTATTCACTTCACATATCCCAAAATGAACATCCATATGCCAAACAAGATGGGTAAAAACATGTTTATAAGATTTTGTTTTATTGAGGTTTAATACTTGGATACCCAAACTGTCTAACGCGTCAATCGCATAGTTTAAATTTTCACTATTAACTTGGGGGTATAAATAAAGTCCGTTAAGAAGCGTTTCTGTTTGACGTTTTAAGAGGGTTCTTCCTTTTAAATCTTTCAAAATAAATGTCTGCATTATCATTTCTTTTTTATCTTTAGCCTTTGATTTATAGGGTATCAAACCAGTAAGATTATTATTATAAGCAAAACAGTTATCTTTAATTGGACAAATAAGGCAATTCGGTTTTGTTTTAGAACAGATTGTTGCGCCAAGTTCAATTAAACCTTCCGTAAAAGAGCGGGTTGGTTGATTGATTAAACCAGATAGATGGTGTTTAATGTAATTCTTTGTTTCTAAAAGACTAATATCTTCTTTGATGCCTAAATAACGACTCATGACTCTTAATACATTACCGTCTACAGCAACAGATGGTTTTTGATAGGCAATGGATAAAATAGCACTGGCAGTATAATCGCCAATGCCTTTTAGTTTTATAAGATCCTCATAGGTGTTTGGAATTGTACCTTGATATTTTTCAACTAGGGTTAAGGCAGTTTCTTTAAGGTTTTTTGCGCGGCTATAATAACCTAAACCTTCCCATAATTTATATAATCTATCATCTTCGACTTGTGCTAAATCATAAACAGTCGGTAGCGCCTTAATAAATCTTTCATAATAGGGAATTACAGTTACCGCTTGAGTTTGTTGCAACATCACTTCAGATATCCAAATTAAATAAGGAATATTAGTGTGACGCCAAGGTAAATCTCTTTGATTCAATTCAAACCATTTAATGATATTATTTGAAAAATGATTCATCAATTTCTACTTCTCTAATGCCACAATGTTCAATCATGTCAAAGATATGGGTAAAAGTTGTCATAACCATCCCATGACAGACAACAATTATTTTATTATACTTACCTATATAAGGTCTTAATGCTTCATGGGTCCGTTTCTTTAGTTCAGCGTAAGTTTCCCAATCGGTTATCTTTTTTTTAGTATCTTTGCCTTCATTATTCATGAAATCGTCATAAGCTTTAGAAACATCTTGCTTGGATCTAAAAGTCTTATCTGGCATCCATTCGTGTAAGTCATTTTCAATTGTTAATTCAAGGTTTCTTAATCTACTTATGATGGCAGCTGTTTGTAAGGCTCTTGTATAAGGGGATGAAACGATTAATTCAGCATCATCTAACCGAAAAGAACTTGAAACGTTAATGGCTTGCATAACGCCTCTTTCGGTTAGTTTGCCTAAATCATAGCCTTGACCAATATAACCACGTTCAGCGACTTCATCATAACGTGGTTCACCGTGACGGATTAAAACAACTTTCATTTTGCAAGTGATCCCATTGGGTCCCATGGTTTTAGGACAATCGGTTGACTATTATAAGTATCTAACTCAGATTTAGTTAAGTATTTTTTATGAACGACGCCTTGGTAAACATGTTCTGAAAACCAAGTGTTTCTCATTAAATAATAGCCTTTAGACGCTTTGTCTTCACCCCATGAGTTTTCAATCTTCCATTTAGTTGGTTTGCCATCTTCTAAATTAACACCGGTAATAACCATCGCATGGTTCATTGCCCCTTGTAGATAATCTAGTCTTGCTTCTTTATTCATTCTAAAACTCATGTCAAATGCGCTATCAAAGTCATAGGCAGTATCATCCCAAATACCACTTTCTCGATCCCCAAAAAAGGCAACATCTGAACCAAACCAAACGACTTCTTTATCATTTAATTGGGCTAAAATAAGTTCTTCTAACCGTGACATTTCTACATTTAAGTGATTTATGTTTTTACCGCCAACCACATTATTTAAATATTGAATCGTATAATTTTTATTGAACGGTTTGTCTTTGGTTGGCGCATTAATGATTGAAACATAATCATCTAAATTATGATTTAAAGCTTTGTAAAAATCTAATGGGTTTTGATTCTTAAGGAGATGGTAATTTTTCACTTTATCAACATATTCAAAATCAAAAGACTTAGGTGGTAAGCCTAATGTGGTTGCTAAAAAATCATAAAGCCTTGCGAGTGTATCCTCTTTTAATGATTTTATTTCACTTGGTTTACCAGATTGAAATAACTCTCTCGCTGTATAGGCATATTTTCTAAGTTGAATATTGATTAGCCGGTTCATATAAGCGGAGTTGGATGATGAGTGGGTTTCTGGCATTGCTTCTTTAATAACAAGCCCATATTTATTAATTAAATTAACAAACATGTCCCATTGTCCACCATCTTGAATTCCTTGTGCTAGTAGATGCTTTAATGTGCGATCGTCTTGATCACAATCTAAAAAATCATCAATGGCTTCAATAAAAAAATTAATCTTTTCATATTTGTCATAGAAGGCTAAATAGTTTTGAGAAAATTCAATATTAGAAACATTGTATTTCTTTGCTGCAACTTCTCTTAAAACATTTAAACCGGCAAATAGCCAACATCTACCACTTGATTTTTGATTTGTTGCAGGTAATGTTTCTAAATCAATGGAAAATTTAAAATTTGTTTCTAATTGAGATTCAGCTACATAGGCAATATCCATTAAAGGATTTTTTGCCAAGGCATGTCTTAATACTTTTTGGACTGGATTGTCATTGTAAGACTCTTGTAATTGTTGGAGTCTTTTTTGTGTAATTGGCTTCATTGTTTAGCCTCCTTCATATTAGTTAAATGGCGCTCCGGAAAGGAATCGAACCTTCAACCGTTACCTTAGGACGGTACTGCTCTATCCGTTGAGCTACCGGAGCATTTATACTTCTCTTATTCTATCATTTTTTTTACTATCTAACAAGCAACTATGAAAAAAATAAGGCTTTAAATTCAAGCCTTATTTGATATCGATTATACGAACAGTGTTAGTTGATCCGTGTTGTTGAGCAAATCCTGAGGTAATAATTATTTTATCATTTGGTTTTAATCCAAGTTCTTTGGCAACTTCAACGGCAATTCTATCATAACTTAAAAAGTCTGAATAATCTGTTCTAAGGACCGGAACAACACCCCAATAATAGGACAGTTTTCGACATGTTTTTTCACGGTTACTGATGGCAATAATTGGTACGTTTGGTCTGAATTTACATAAACGTCTTGGTGTACCACCCGTTTCTGTAAAGGCAACAACTGCTTTTACATCGGGTAAGGTTAAGCAGATTTGGCTCACACTCATTCCAATTGCATCATTGACTGTAGATTGTGAAGAAGCGATGGCTTTATCTAATTTATCTTCATAGTTAATAATAGGTTCAATGGCTTTAGAAATGATGTCCATGGTTAAAACAGATTCAACTGGATATTCTCCCATTGCGGATTCACCACTTAACATAATAGAGTCTGAACCATCTAATACGGCATTAGCAACGTCAGAAGCTTCTGCTCTTGTTGGCCTTGGTGAAGCAATCATTGATTCTAGCATATGGGTAGCGGTTATAACTGGTTTACCCATTTCGTTGGCTTTCTTTATCATATGTTTTTGATAAACTGGAACCATTTGTGTAGACACTTCAACCCCTAAATCTCCACGGGCAACCATGATACCATCTGATACTTCTAAGATTTCATCAATCGCATTGACAGCTTCTTGAGATTCAATTTTGGAAATGATTTCGATATTACTACCATTTAAGAAATTCAAAATTGATCGAATCGATTTAACGTCTTCTGGTGTTCTAACAAATGATAAAGCGATCATGTCAACATCCATTTGGACTGCAAAGGCAATATCTTCAGAGTCTTTTTTACTTACAAATGGCATTGACACATGGACACTTGGGGTATTAACACCTTTTTTATCTTTAATTTTGCCGCTATTCGCTACTTCAGCAACCAAATAACTAATCTTGTTTTCTAATACATTTAGTCTCACTTTACCATCATCAATCAGAAGATAATCCCCCATAGTAACATCATCAAATAATTCTGGAACACTAATATGGAATCCTTCTTTGGTACCTAAAATATCTTCTTTATAAATTTTAACGATGTCACCTTTTTTATAGTCAACACCACCATTTTCAAATTTACCAGTTCTTATTTCTGGACCTTTAGTGTCAGCTAAAATGCCGACATGTTTGCCAAGTTTTTTAGCTACTTCTCTGACCATGTTAATTCTAGTTGTATGTTCTTCTTGGGTACCATGAGAAAAGTTTAATCTAGCCACATTCATGCCGGCTAAGATCATTTTTTCAATCATTTCAGGACTGTCTATCGCAGGCCCAATGGTACATACTATCTTTGTTTTTCTAACCATAATAATTCCTCATTTCGTTCAAAGGTATTGTATCACGAACACATCGTTATTACAAGAAACCGTAAGCGCTTAACTAGAAAAAAAAGATAATCACGTGGATTATCTTCAGTCTTGTAAATCATTGAGTAATTTTTGTAAGGTATCGTATGCGTTACCTAAATATAAATGTAAGCCAGTTTTTCGATTATAAATAGGGTTTGGTACCCCAGAATAACCTGGACTCAAATCATAATTGAAGATGAATATTTCTTTGGCTTGGTCCACATTCAAAATTGGCATGCCATAAATAGGGGTATCCGTATTGGTTCTCGCCGCAGGGTTTAAGACGTCATTAGCGCCAATAACAAGGACAGCGTCTGCTGTTTTAAATTCATCATTAATATTATCCATTTCAAATAAAATATCATAATCAACATCAACTTCTGCTAATAAAACGTTCATATGACCCGGCATTCTACCAGCAACCGGATGAATCGCGTATTTTACAGTCGTATTATTCTTGATAAAGAAGTCTTGAAGTTGTTTAACAAAACCTTGAGCTTGAGCTATCGCCATCCCGTAACCAGGAACTATAATGACTGATTTTGCCTCTTTTAATACTTGAAGTGGGTTTTTAGTTTCAGTGATTGTTTCTTCATCGAATGATTCCATTTTTCCGGTATCAACCTGGATATTCATATGGGTCTTACCCAATAAAATATCAAGTAAACTGCGATTCATCGCTTTGCACATAATTTGAGTTAATAATAAACCGCTCGCCCCAACAATCGCTCCAATTGAAACTGAAAGTGGATCTAATAAAGCTAAACCTGATAACGCGGCCGCTAAACCGCTAAAACTATTTAACAGTGAGATGACGATTGGCATATCCGCCCCACCAATTTTTAAACTAAATACCACTGAAAATAAGGTACCGATGCCTAAGCCTAAGCCAATAATTATCCAAACATTAACAGAATAGATAATTGGAATAACCAAAGAAGCAATAACTATCAATAATGTGATAATCAGAATGGGTTGATAGCCTTTAATGTGTATCGGTTTTTGTGGGAGTGTTCTTTGAAGTTTTAAAGCAGCAATGATGCTTCCAACAAAAGTAACTAGTCCAATATAAAAGCCTAAATAAGCCGTAACATAAAGAAATATGTCAGTATTTGGGGTAGATTTATATATAGCAAACCCACTAACAATCGTTGAAACTAAACCACCTAGTCCGTTAAATAATCCAATCATTTGTGGCATATTAATCATCTTAACTTTTAATGCGATTACAATACTTAAAATAGCGCCGATCCCTATATAGATGTAGAGTGCCCATATATCTAGAATATCATAATATATTAAAGTCAATATAACAGCGCCTAATACAGCCAAGGCACTAATAAAATTTCCCAGGCGGGCATATTTAACTTTACTCATTAAGAATATGCCTAATAAGACTAAAACGACTAAAATACCTGAAATAATATAGTAATTTGTGTTTGAAAGAGCAAATAATAAATTCATTAACGGTTCCTCTTTTTAAACATTTTCAACATTCTATCCGTCACTAAAAATCCACCAACTACATTAATGGAAGCTGAAACAATCGCTAAGCCACCTAACATAGCGGCAAAAAATGCATTTTCTTCTTTTAAGAAAACAGCGGTTGTAATCAAAGCGCCAGTGATAATAATCCCAGATAGCGCATTCATTCCACTCATTAATGGTGTATGTAATAAAGAAGGTACATTATTAATTAATAAATATCCCACTATTGTTAGAACAATAAATAATCCTACTAATATATAAGCTAAATATTCCATTCTATCGCTCCTTGTGTAATCGAATAGCTTCTAAAGTGCCTTCATGAACCAGTTTATGATTATGACAAACAAGGATAGAATGAACGATCTCATCATTTAAATCAAGATTAAGTTTGTTATCTTTAATCAAATATTTTAAAAGGTTATAGATGTTTTTTGAAAACATCCATGTTGATGATGTTGCTAGTAAACCAGGTAAATTTTTCACCCCATTGATAGTCACGTGATGTTTAACTGTAATCGCGCCTGGATCAGTGATTTCACAGTTACCACCTTGATCAATTGAGATATCAACGATGTATGAGCCTGGTTTCATTTCTTTAACCATTGCTTCATCTATTAAGATAGGGGCTTCTTTTCCAAAGACAAGGGCGGATAAGAAAATAATGTCAGCCTCTTTAGCAAAAGACTTTAAAACTTCTTTTTCGTGTTTTAGCCAATTGGTAGGTAAACTATTGGCGTGTTTCCCATCTTTACTTAAAGCGACTTTTTCAGGAATTTCCAAATCGATAACTTTAGCCCCTAGCGATTTAGCTTGTTCTAATGCTTCTGCTCTGATATCCGTGGCATAAACAACAGCACCAAGACCTTTTGCTGTAGCAATCGCTCTTAAACCCGCTACACCAGCCCCAATCACAAGCACATTTGAAGGCTTTATCATGCCTACCGCTGATCCGACCATTGGTATAAATTTAGGTAACCCATCCGCAGCCATGATCATGCCTTTGTAACCTGCACAGGCACTCATACTAGAAAGTGCATCCATGTTTTGAGCCCTACTAATTCTGGGAACACCATCTAAAGTTAAGGCAATGACCCCTTTTTTTGCCAAATCATTGACCATTTGATGATTGGCTGGTGCAGCTGGATGGATAAAGGTAATCAATATTTGACCTTCATGCATCATATCAACTTCATGCACATTAAGCGCTTTGTTAAATTGTGGTTCTTTAACTTTCAAGATAACATCCGCTTTATTATAGAGACTTCTAACGTCAAAAGTTAACTCAGCACCCGCTTTTTGATAATCACTATCATGGTTGAACGATCCTTCTCCAGCATTATTTTCAACAATGACTTGGTGTCCATCATTAATCATCATCTTAACTGTTTCTGGTGTTGCTGAAACTCTTGATTCACCATTCATTATTTCCTTTGGTATTCCAATAATCATATTCGATTTTCCTCCCATTTACACTATAAAAAATATACCACTAAACCATTTAAAATGCAAGCGCTTACAGTTGGTTGAAATCAAATATGTTATTTTTTTGTGTTTTTTGGTATGATAGTTCACATTTCGACTATTTTCAGCGCTTTTATTAATCGAATTTAAAAAAATTAATAAGTGAATATTTATTATAAAAGCAGGTTCATATAACTGAACAGAAAGGTTAATGATTGACAATGAAAAAGATAATCAAGTTTCCGATAATTATCGCAGTGGTTATATTGATTGTTTTAGGTGGTATTTGGATTAATGCTTATAATGGTGAGGTCACTAGAAATAACGCGATTGAAAAACAACGCGGTAATGTTCACGCTACCTTAGGCTCAAGGTATGATAAAGTACTTGTTTTCATTGATGCAATTGAAGGGGCTAATGCAACCGTAACGGGATATTTAAATATTATTAAAGATGCTAGAACGGCTTTTACAGAAGCGATTAATAACGCAGATTTAATTACGGCTGATGCTGAAAGTTCCACAATTGATTCAACTTTTGTGACCCTTCTAGCCTACATGGAAGTTACAATACCGTAACCTTATATTTTGGATTTATGAGTGAGTTTTCCGCCTCAACTAATGCGGTATTAAATGCGATTGAAACGTATAATTAATCAGTTGAATCCTATAATAATCACATTCAAAAATTGCCTAATAATATGTTTTTAGCTGAAAAAGAACCTTATACTTCTTATTCAATAGAGAACTATAATACAACCCTTCCAACTTTTAACTAAGCCTATGAAACGCTGTTTCAATCAGAAAATTCTAATTATTATTTTGTGTTTATTTAGTAGTGTTTTTTTAGTAAGCTGCCAATCAGATCCTGACCCTAGTGTTATTAAACAAACGGATGCGTTTTATATCAACGACCATGCCGAGACGTTAATGAATTCAACCAAGTGGACTATCTTAACCTATAGTATTGAACTTTATGAAGATTCAAGTGAGCAAACATATAAAGATTTAGGTATCGATGGGGCCCAAATTGTTGTGTTAACTTATCAAGGTAACGTGGGTGATATTAACACCACTGAAATTTTCAATACTTGGGGAATTGGAAAAAACAATATGGGACTATTTTTGGTCTTGTTTTATGATGCTAATTTGGACTATCTTGAAATGGTGGTTGAAATCGGGACAAAAACTTCAGAATATTTATCCGCATTTGAATCATCTAACCTAGTTGATGCCTATTTTAATCATCCTGAAAATGATCTAATGGACATTGATATGAGATTAATAAGATTGTATTTTGCTTTTATGGAATACTTCTACTTGAATGTTTATAATTATGCATCTTACGATTATCAATCTTTTATCGATAAGTATAGCGAAAATCAATATGAATACTTTACCCCTCTACCTTCAGAAAAACAGAACTTTTTTGATGATATTCCTTTATGGATTTGGATTGTTATTATTATTGCTGTCCCAAACACTTTTCTTCCATTTGTCTTTTTAGGTAAAAGCAGATTCAATCTATCAGGTGGCGGGGGATATTCAAGAGATTATTGGTTTAAAAAGTAAAAAACAGAGTGGCCTCTGTTTTTTTCTTAGTTAAAGGTAATTTTGATTTCAGCTTGATATGAAGTTAAACTAATAATTTCAATATTAAAGTTTACAATTTGACCGTTTCTGAGTTTGTAGTCAGTGGAACTACCAAAGGAACCACCAAGTTGGAATAGATCACTATTTTCTGCTATTGAGAACTGTTCAACAGAATTGTCATTATCGGCTTCAACCGGTTTTAATAGTTTAGTCATTGTATCTGAATTATCATATAAGAATAGCTCATAATCTTTTTCTTGGTTTGGGTTTATTTGAGCATTAACATGTATAATCCGAATTCCACTTATCGAATATAAACCATTGTAACCAGCGTGAATTTCATTCAAATTGGTTGGTGTATAATACTCTATTAAAAAATATTCATCAAAGTAAGAACTGTTCCAATTCGGTGATACTAGAATTACATCACCAGTTTCAGTAAAACTGTTAATCGTTATTGTTGTAGACTGATTACTAACAATAATTGGGTCTACCCAATCAAGTATTATTTTTGTAAAAGGGTTATGGTCTCCTACCGTATAATCCATCATATCAACACCGCCTAAACCACCATCGGGCCCGACAGTATCATCATAATCATAATAGTCATATAGACCTAACAAGTGACCTGTCTCATGAATATATGTGGATGCGTTGACGTCGATATATTCGTCGGTATAATCGTCATAAACGATTGCTTCATCCATAAAGTCGATTCCGGCCCACATATAATAATTCGCTTCCACACCATCATAATACTCATAATCTTCAGGGTAATAATAATAAACATAAGCCCACCATAAATCACTGTCATTTGTTGAACCAGTATTATTACCATACCAAACGGGTGCTGCATAAATAAAATACAATCCATCAATATAACCATCGTCATTATTGTCATATAGACTATAATCTATTTGTGAATCATAATACTTTAAAGCGGCCCTTATAACTTCATAGTCTGCATCATAACCCTGATTATATTTTCTGGCATAATAGGTAGAAGCTTTATTGGTTTCAAACGGTTCTAGTACCGTACCATTAAGAAAGAATTTGCCATAGGAACTTTTTTCATAATAAGATTGAACACTTTCCCAGCCCGTTTCTTCACTGGTTCCAAAGAAGGCAATTTCTAATCTGTTTTTGTCTTCTTCAGTAAACTTATAATCCGTAAAATTAATAGGGATAACTAAAACATTTTGTTGTCCTGTTGGGGTTATCCCTGAGGTGATAAAAAGGTCCAATTCATCAACTAGATGTGACATTTCAATTTCTTTAATCGTCATAAAAATAGATTTTGAACGGGTGATATTTTCATAGGTTAAGTTAACAATTAGTTCAACTGATTCATCACGATTACTTCCATTAACAACACCACTGTTTGATAGTACAGTTAGGTTACTAGAATTATAAGTAATTGAAACATCCATGACATTTAACGGTAATAAAATATCATCAATAATGTTATCTAAATCGATGCCAATTAATAGCTCATCGAAAACATGGTTGATTAACAATTCAGGGTCTTTTAATACCCTCAATTGATTTGTTTTTACTAAAGAATGATTGCCAATCGTGATGGTAGTTGTTAGAACAATAATTTCATCGTTAATGGTTCTACTCACAACGCCAAAATCAGAAAATACACTTGAATTACTTGAAGAATAAGTAATAGTAGTGCCTAAAAAAGTATTTTTTAAATCAATATTATTATCAATATTATTTAAGTCAAAATCAGTAAATAAATTATCATAAACATGATTTAATAATAATGTTTCATTCGGCAAAACAGTCAATATTTCTGTTTTATTTAAAACATCAATTCCATAACTTAAGGTTATCTTAAAACCCACCGTTTGAGCTTCATGCGTTTGTGTCACAATCCCAGTGTTGTCAATAATCGTTTCATCGCTGGATTCGTAAACTATACTGACATCATTTATGACTGTTGGTAGTGTTAAATTTGAAGTAATATTATCTAAATCAATGGTTTCAATTAAATTTTCATAGATTTCTTCTAGGTTTATTATCTTTCTTAAAACGACAACACTTACTTCTTTTTCTAACTTATCTTGATTTAAAAACAAAGTGATCGTAAGATTAACCGTTGTATCAATCGGTTGTTGAGTAACTTCGCCTGCGTTGGTAATCACATTTGGTTTATCAGATAGATATGTTATTTTAATGTCATTTACTTCAGTGATGAATGTTAAATCCGATGAAACATTGTTTAAATCTTGATTTTGAAACAAGTTTTCATAAGTCAGTTCTAAAACGGATTCATTGGTAACTTGATTGTTACAACCTGCTAATATTACCATTAAGAAAATACCAACTATGAAATATTTCATGTTTTTCATTAAACAACCACCTCTTTTTATCCTTACTAATCGTAAACATCATTGTAGCATTATTTTTGAACGAAAAAAATAGCTTTTATTAAGAAAAAAGACAACTCGCGGAAAAGTTGTCTTTTTAAGAAGAAATAAAATAGATAATAAATTATTTTTTTGGTAATTGTTTCACAAAGTTAATCAGACTATCATAATTAATATGGTGTGTCATTTCATCAAGGTATTCAAGGTAAATAATATTTCTTTTTTCGTCTAAAACAAATACACTTCTTGCTTGAAGTCTGAATTCTTTGATGTTTGTACCATATTTATTTGAAAAATCTAAATCTCGATGATCCGATAAAGTAATAACATTATTTAATCCAGCATTCCCACACCATCTCGCTTGGGCAAATGGTAAGTCATTCGAGATTGTTATCACCAATACATCATCCCGGCTCACCAAATCTTGGTTAACCGTTCTAGTTTGCATATCACAAACCCCAGTGTCTAATGATGGAACAACATTTAAAACAATGTATGGCGAGGTAAAGTCAGTTAATTGTTTTTCAGATAAATCTTGTCCTAAAGCTTTAAAATTAGGGGCCTTATTACCCACTTTTTGAGTAGTACCTGATAACGTAATTGGAATATTTTTAAATGTTTTCATTTTGATATCTCCTTTATTTATAATTTATCATATTTAAATCTTAATTAGGCATTAAATGCTCAATTATTTTTAGAACCCCTAGTACTTTATATTTATTAGATAAATCATAAAATAATTGTGTTTCAAGTATTTCACTTTCAAATATTAGAGTTTACCATTGCTAAACAAGGTTCAGTCTAGATTTGGCTCTGTTTAAATTTTTCAAGAATATATTTATTTAAGGTCAAAAAGCCAACTTATAGCTTCTGGAAAAAAAGTTCGCCATGCAAGTTCATTATGTTGGTAATTTTCCCCAATAATAATATGAGTATTAGCTTCATGGACATCTAAATCAAGCAATAATTCTTTATAATCTTCTGGCCAATTAACATCACCATCACCATTCTATGGTGTTTTTTTTCTTGTGTTTTTATTTTTAAGTAAAAAAATCAAACTTGTCGTTTTAAAATATATATGTCTTTATACACATCGAATGTAATCAAAACTATATTTTTTTCATCTATCAATTAACATAACTATTAAGTTAAACATTCCTAAATTCATCTACGTTTATTTTAATTAAATCCATAAACTATTTATACGGTTATATTTGTTAAAATTATGAAAATATGATATTATTTCTATAGTCATTCAAGCGAGGTATTATGATGAAAAAGAATTTCCTAAAAAATCCAAATTTCTATTACTATTTATTTGTTATTATCGCTGCTTTAGAATTAATTGCTTCGATACTGGGTATCTTTTTGGACTTATCTATTACTTCCAGAGATAATGCTGTTAATAACGTATTCTTATCTGTTTTAGCAATTGCCTTAATGAGCATTCCAAAATATTTAAAAGAAAAATATAATTTTAGATTTAATAACTGGATTGAAATATTGATTTTAGTTTTCTTATTCGCATCAATTGTCTTAGGTTTCATTCAAGAGTTTTATGAAACTGTTAGGGGATATGATAAATTAGTTCATATGATTAGTGGTGTCGTTTTAGCACTGGTCGCTTTTGAAAGTGTCTACATTTACAGCGGATATGTTGCGAAAAAGAAAAATCAATCTATTCCAACTTTATTCATAGTACTATTTTCCTTTACATTTTCGATAACATTATTAGTACTTTGGGAGTTCTATGAATTCTTAACCGATGTAATTACCTTTAATTTGATGAATAATCCGACAAATATGCAACGCTATCAATGGCCTAGCACTAGCACATTTTACCCTCAAGATTATGGTCTACTTGATACGATGTTGGACCTATTAATCGGAGCAGCTGGTTCATTTGTTGTTGCAATAGTTGCCTTTGTTTTTCTTAATAAACACGAAAAAATAGAACCTTTATTGACTGAAAGAGATCAAGAATAACTCAATTAATAAAATAAAAACCCTTAGTTTGATAAATTCAAGGGTTTTTTTATATTTTTATTAGCTCTTATCTTATAAAACTTCTATTGTGTGTCATTTGATAGATTCTTATTATTCAATTTAGTAACTAAGACACGATTAATAACTTTAGTATCCAAGTCAATTGCTTTAAAACTATAACCGTTAAAGATAATTTCAGGTTTTTCACCTTTTCTAGGTAATCTTTGCAGTTTACCTATCATAAAACCGCTTAATGTATCGTAATCGTCATAAGGTAAATCAATCATTAATATATCTTCCACATTTTCAAGGCTTGATAAACCGTCGATTTCATAAATGCCTTCACCTAAATGCTTAATTTCTTCAATGTTATCATCATACTCATCAAAGATATTTCCTACTATTTGTTCTAAGATATCTTCCATAGTCACAATACCAGCAGTTCCACCAAACTCATCAATGACAATCGCAATATGCTGTTTAGTTTGTTTCATTTCCACAAACAGTTCAGAAACGATTTTTCGTTTAGGAATAAACATTGCTTTCCTGACTAATTTCTTTAAATCAAATTCTTGTTTATTCATGTTATCAAGATAGGCAAGTAAATCTTTTGAGTGAATCGTTCCTACAATATTGTCTATGTTATCTTCATAGATTGGAAATCGGGTAAATCTTTCTTTAGAAACAATGTTAATAACTTCATTTTTCGTTGATTCAATATTAATTGCTATTATTTCGGTTCTATGTGTCATGATTTCAGATACAACGGTATCATCCCATTCAAAAATGTTTTCAATCATTTCACTTTCAGTATTATCGATAGTGCCCGTTTTTTTGCCAGCATCGATCATTAATCGAATCTCTTGTTCACTATATCTATCCTCAGCTTCTTCAACGTTAATACCCAATATTTTAATAATCAGGTTGGCGCTTGATGTAAGTAACCAAACCAATGGTTTCATGACTACACTCAAGAAGCTATTTAAACCAACAAACATATAACTAACTTTACGTGGATAACGCATCGCAATACGTTTTGGTACAAGTTCTCCTAACACCACCTGGAAATAAGTTAATATTAAAGTCAATAATACCGTCACAATAGGTCTCAAAACGGATGGTTCAATCGTAATAACTGTTACGAAATAATTAACAATCTTGTCAGTAAACGCATCACTAACGATAATCGCGTTAATAAACCCAATAAATGTAATACCTATTTGAATTGTAGATAAAAAGTTAGTTGGATTATGTACAAATTTACTCGTTTTTATCGCTCGTTTGTTCGCTTTTTCAACATCATCTCTTAATCTATTATGATTGATAGCGACCAGTGCTGACTCGCTAGCAGCAAACACACCATTAATTAATATTAGCACAATGATTAAGATAATATTTACTACCATATGACGTTACCTTGTTGAAACATATATTTCTTGGCACACCTATAACTTGGAAAATCTTCCATTTCTAATTAATTCCTCCACTTTATAACGGTATTATTCTACAGTTTATTTGTTTATTTGTCAATTACTGTAAAATCAATACGTGATTACTTAATAATTAGCTTATATTTTAAACATCCGTTTTTTTAGGCTTTCTTAACATAAAGTAATTAAAAATAACAAAGAAAATAATTAAAACTAAAAATGAGCCCCATAAGTAATACCACTGAGGTAAGTAAATTATGGCGGTAATTAGTAATAATGGCGCACCAAACATAACGGCTGTTGATGAACCAGTCACTAAATCATCCGCAGCTGGTGATTCAAAGTTAGGATCAATTTCTCTTAACAAGGCAATCCCATTAGGGGCTGTTCCAGTCAAGTTCCCATACATGGTTGCAAAAGCTTCATGTTGGTATTCTGGATAAATTTCTTTTGTCGTATATAACAAATAGAAATAAGTCACAAAGCCACCTACTGTAGTAACAATTAATAGAGAAATTAATAAACCAGGGTTAGCTAGAATTTCAACATTAATACTCATTAATGAGGCACAAACCATAAAATCAAATAAGACGCCTGAAATTCTATTTAACATATATTCGTTGGTATATTTACGTTTCATCCAGCGTTTCTTGACAACAAACTTTAATCCTTGTTTAAAAATAATCGCAAACAACATGGCAAATATAAAGTTGAAACCCCAAATTAAACTGGTCATACTATTGGCAAAATCACTACCACTTCCAATAAGTTTAGTAATCAATAACATAAACAAGTAGGCAAGTGCGTATGTCACTATAATAAAGATAATTTGAACACTCATTTTATCAATTGCCTCAGATACAGGAATCTCCTCAGAAGATTCTACTTCTGCACTTGTGACAACTGTTGTTTTAGCTTCGCCTACTCTAGTAAGTTTACCTTCTTTAGCACGCTTATTAATATAATAAATACCACCAAGAGAAGCCCAAACAAATCCTATTGTTGCTAGGGTAAGTCCGTAGGATTGCCCGCCAATAAAGCCTTGAGTCTCAAAAATAGATCCAATATTATTAGCTTGGCCAGGTCCTTGTCCAAAACCCATCGGCAATAGTAAACCGGCATAAGGGACTAAAGAATCAAAAACAAATGCTAAACCAATGGTAATAGTCAAACCAACGATTCCTTGTAATAAATAAGTATTAACAATCAGTAAACCAGACTTAAAGGGTTTGCCTTTAATTTTACTGGTTTTAGTATCTTTGACTGTTTTTAATCCCATCGCAATAAACCCTAAAGCCAATGCATGGTAAGTTATCCCTTGCAAAAACCAGTTAAAATCTACCACGAGTGGCTTAATACCTTCAGTAAAACTACTAGTATAGCCCTCATTGAATAAATTGATTATTTCTGGTAGATAATAGACCAAATATTTAAATCCTAAACCTAAAAAGCCGGCAATGATTGCTGTTGGAAATAATAAGTTTCTAAAAAACTTTACTTTTCTTCTGATAATATTTCCAAACATCATCATTAGTGCTACTGCTGCAAACCCAATAATTAGTGCCCATGACTCAAAGGCCGAGTTTTGAAAGGTATTCATCGATATTTGCTCCTCCAAATTTTATATAGTTGTAAATTTGATATGTTAGTAAGTATTTATATGGACTGGAAGCTAATTCTAATCTAACTAAATAAGTCTTGTTTGCCATATAAATAATAATTTGTCTTTTTCCCTGAATGGCAATATTGGATATATCATCAAAATGCCAGTTAACCGGTCCATCCTTACCGATAAAATAAAATGAATCTTTTCTTAAGTTCAGTTCTACTTTTCCAAGTGATATTTTTTTTGTGGGTAATGAATCAATCATTTCAACATTTTCCACAAACAAATGCTGTAATGGTGAACTTTGATAATAGGCATAATAGGCACTTTTTACTTCATTATTTATTTCATGCAAAGTTACCTCTTTACCCGCTTTGATTAGTAGTTTGCCATTAGTTTGATAAATTAATTCAAAATCACTCATTGTACTTTTAAGCGAATCGCCTGTTGTGTAGGTTACAAAGGGGATTTTTTTATCTAAATCTATAAAAACCATTCTTTGTAAACCTTCAGCCATATTTTTTCCTTTAAATAAAACATTTGATGTTTCTTGATCTTTAATCGCGTCAACATGCAAATTCTCAATCAACACCTTATAAAGTTCATCATCAGTTAAATTTTCATAATCGCTTACTTCAAGACGTTTTTTTAAATAAATCTCGCTTTTACCTTTTTTTCTAAAAACAGCCCATCTCGGATAGGTTAGATATAATCCTTTTGTATTTAAAATTAATACAGGCAATTTAATCATCTTGATTAATTTTGCGGTAGAGGGAGGAATAGTTGCCGTAATCCCATCATAAGTGGTATTACCTTCTGGGAATATTCCAATACTACCGCCTTCTTCTACGATTCTTTTTATCTTTCTGATGGTGTTAATATCAGAAACCGATTTAGATTTTCTTATCGGGTTAACTGCATAGTTTAACAAATGCGATAACAAACCTAAATTAAAGATTTGTTCAGAGGCAATATAATATAAATGAAAAGGAAATGATAGCCCCATAATAATTGGATCAGGATTAACTGTATGATTTGCTAGTACGATAAAAGGTCCATCTTTTTTATGAACATGTGGGACATTTATTATCAATCGATAAACGATCTTAAAATAAAGCCCAACAAATGGTCGAACTAATCTCGTGATTATATAATGTCTCTTTTTAACTTCTTTTTGTCTTTTCATGGTATCCTTTTATACTAATAATTTGGTCTAATTATATCATAATTACATAAATAAGAAATTAATATTTAAAGATTTTTCTACTTTAACAAGCGTTTTTCATTATTTAACATTTTTGTACTACAAATCAGTAAAAAATATAACTCTATGACTAAAAGTAGTTCTTAATAAATATATACTTAATTTTCAACTTAGAGAATTATTAATCTAATGACTTACGCTCACGATGATTAATTACTATTTTAAACAAAATATGTGATTTTTTTGTTTTTTTGGCACTTAATACTTGACAGTGCCAATAATATTTGTTATAGTATAGATGAACTCAAGATAGATGTAAATTTTGAGGCTAAGAAAAGGAGTGATAATTTATGTTGAGTTTATACAGAAAGAATAGAAGTTTCTTTGATGATTTCTTTAATGATTTTAGAATGGTTACCCCTAACACGGGAAATACTTTGATGAAAACAGATATTACTGAAACTGAAAATAGTTATCGGTTAGCTGTTGAATTACCTGGATATGATAAAGACGACATCAAAGTAAGTATTGAAGATGGTTATCTCTTAATCGAAGCGGAAAAGAAAATTGAAAATGATGAAAAAGATAACAACGATAAGTTTTTAAGAAGAGAACGCTACTATGGATCAATGAAACGTAGCTATTATGTAGGTGACGTTGAGATTGATGCTATTAAGGGATCATTCGATAAAGGTATTTTACATCTTGAAGTACCAAGAGAAACTAAAAAAATTCCAGAAAAGAAATATTTGGAACTTAAATAAAAAAAATAAGCAGGAACCTCTCTCTCCTGCTTATTTTTTTATCCATTTTTGTTTCGTTTTCACATACTCTATAGCTAAGTAAATGATAAAAAACACGATCATAGATATTCCTAAGTATCCATACATAATGCTTTTGGTTAAAGGTTGGTTAAACAGCACTAAATCAATCCCAAAACTTTGTTTTAGGGTTGCTAGACCTTCTATATTAGTCAAATTTAGCTTTTCTATCATTTCATTGACAATCACATTCCGAAATAAACCAGTTGAATGACTCCCAGGAATTAAATTAGCCATATTTTGTAAGCCTTTTGGTAACAAGCCAATTGGTAAGTAAGCTCCAATTAAAAACCCAATCAAAGCGGAAAAAACACCGGTAAAACTGCTGGCAGTTGAAGTCTTTTTAAAAAACGAAGTAATAACCATTAGAATAATTATCCCTGATAAAGTTGATAATAACAAGATTAGTAACAACTCTAGTATCGTCATAAACGAAAAAATAACACCCGTTGATACCGATAGATAAACTAATCCGATTGTTAAAAATACCAAACAAATCATAAATGTTAAGATGAACGCAGACATGAAATAAGATAATGTTACATAAACAAGTTTAACAGGACTCGCAACGTAATCATTAATGGTGTGCTTTTCTTTATCTTTAATTTGAATAAACATACTGTTTAAACCGACTGTTAATACCGATATACCAATAATACCTGATACCATCCAGCCACTACTGATTACTTTAATTTCCTCAACACTAACTTCTATATCGATTAATTGAATGGCAGTTTCTAATACATTATCATCAAATAGAAAGATGAATATAACAAGGATTAACACGGGTGTGATTAAAGAAAAAAAGATTGAGGTCGGATTCTTTAAAAAGATTAATAAGTTTCTTTTAGTAAGTTGAGTTATTTGGTAGAGCTTGTCTTTAAAGCCTAATATAGGTTTCATATATGCTCCTTTAAGGTTTTACCCGTAATATTTAAAAATACTTGATCCATATTCCCCTTTATCACTTCAAAATTACTAAATATATTAGGGTGTGCATTAATTAATTTCATCGCGTCATTTGAAGATTCGACTTGAATTTCATAATGATCTACCACGTACGTATATTTTCTAGCCAAAGAATCAAGAATTCCATTTACCTCTTTACTTCTTTTCGTATATACTTTTAGAATGTCTGTGGCATATTTATCTTTCAACTCGCTAGGACTACCTTCGCCTACTATATTACCTTCATCAATAATTACCACATAATTAGAATCACTTACTTCTTCCATATAATGGGTTGTTAAAAAGACCGTAAGATTGTTTTCTTTCATTAACTTGTGAATCATCGCCCAAAAATCAACTCTATTTTGTGGGTCAAGTCCCGTGGTAGGTTCATCCAAAAATAAGATTTCCGGCGAATGAATCAAAGCCCGTGTCAGATCAACTTTTCTTCTTTGACCCCCTGATAAATTTTTAAACTGTCTGTCAAAGATGTCTTTCAAGTCTAAAACTTCAACCAAATAGGCTAATTTATTATCGATTTCTTTTTTATTCAAATTGTATAAACTTGCCCTTGAAAGAAGGTTTTGTTTCACCGTTAACTCATCATCTAATACTGTATTTTGAAAGACAATACCGATTTTACTTTTAATTTCTAAACTGTGATGTTCAATATCAAGCTTATCAATAAATACCGCTCCATGGGTCTTTTTTAAGACTTGACATAAAATATTTATGGTCGTTGACTTACCAGCCCCATTGACGCCTAAAAAAGAAAACATCCCCCCTCTTTTAACATTAAAAGAGATGTTATTAACGGCGCATAAATCACCATAATATTTAACTAAGTTTTTTACTTCAATAATATTATCCATTGGAGTCCTTCCTTATTTGATCAAATTCTTTTTTTAGTTTTCGATAAGTCGTATAGGCGAATAGTTTCTCGAATATTAAAAACAATTTCGCCCCGATAATTTTCTTAACTCGAGATGAAAATCGGTAACCTTTTTGTTGTTTTAAATTATGCCAAGATCCCCCATAATGATGAATCCCGATGGTGTTATCGGTAATCTTCTTTTTAAAACTCATATAATCGATTGGATAAAAATAGTCTTTAGGCAATAAAACGATATTATCAATGGCGGTTAGTTTATTGTTTGGTTTAAAGTTATAAACATAACGCATATAAGCTGTAAATGAATGAACCGTTAAGTAGTTTGTTTTAAAATTAATTTCTTTTTCATGGTCATAACGTTTTAATATAAACTCAAACATTGGGTGGTTTCTAACCCCAGCAATTATGGCTGTACCAAACCAGTATTTAGATTCGTATGATAAGCAAATGTCCCTATTAATAATCTTACCCAGTGGTTTAATTAACTCCATGTCTGTATCTAGATAAACCCCACCATATTCATTTAAAATATCGACACGCATAATATCTGAAGCATAGGCATAATTTTTCGCTTCGAGGGCACGTTTGATTTGAGGGTGTTTGGTTGTATCATAGTTCATTTCATTCCATTCGATAATCTCAAAATCAGGATTGGTTTCACTCCAGGATTTGATACAACGTAAAATTAATTCAGTTTTTTCATTACCACCCAACCAAATATAGTGAATGGTCTTAGGAATTTGTGTTTTCATACTTTAATTTTAACAAATAACCCCTTAATTTACAATTAAACTAAGATATCACATTTATTTATAATTATTTTTTTTCTTTGTTTATAAAACAGCATCCTAAGACGTTTTTACAAAAAGTACATGTTCTAAAAATACCACTATTAACGCCTATAAACAATTAAATAAACAAAAAAAGAAAAATTATGGGCTACTTAAACATTTCAATCACATAATTTTTCTTATAACTTATTATATTGTGTAAATCTTGTTCAAATTCTATTAATTAATCCAAATTAGACATTCAATCAAGATGTTATTTTAGTGTCCTTAATTTATAATTAACGAAACTATAATGCCTAATAATACAGCCATCATCTTATTAAATAAAGTGCCTAACAAGTATTATAAACGAAATTCTTTTAGTTAAGCTCTTTAAATTTTCTAAAAGTCTTTAAACCAACTACTATCATAATCCTTTCAGACACTCAAAGAAAACAATTTATGTCAATATTTTATTCTTTTTTCGGTTTCTTTGCTGGTTAATTTATGTAAGGCAACATATCTATTTCGGGGATGTCGACTACATTCAATTGAACATCCCCCTAAATATTTATCCTCATTTTCTTGTGAAACTAGGATTTGTTTATTACATTCGGGATTGGCACAGTTTATTTGTCTTTCACAAGGTGTTCCATCAAAGTGATCACGTCCAACGACAACAGATTCAACTCTATTAATATTTACCTTTAAGCGTTCATCAAAAACATAACATTGTCCGTCCCAAAGTTGACCTTGAGCAACCTCATCTTTTCCGTATGTGATTATCCCACCTTTAAGTTGACCGACATCATTATAGCCTTCCGCTTTTAACCAACCAGATAGTTTCTCACATAGAATTCCCCCGGTGCAATAAGTTAAAATCTTTTTATCCTTTAATAAAGATTCATTTTCTTTTATCCAATCTGGTAACTCTCGAAAGTTTCTAATATTGGGTCTAATGGCACCGCGAAAATGACCGATTTGATGTTCATAATCATTTCTCGCATCTAAAACAATTGTGTGAGGGTCCTGCATCCGTAGGTAAAAATCACGTGGTTCTACATATTCACCCGTGAGTTTTTTAGGGTTAATGTCTGTTTCTAAACTTAAATTAACCAGTTCATTTTTGACTCGAACATGCATCTTCTTAAACGCATGTTTATCGGCCTCATCAACCTTAAAAACAATTTCTTCAAACCTTTGATCGTTTTTTAAGTATTCCATATAAGCTAAAACATCATCCTTTAAACCTGATAATGTTCCGTTAATACCTTCACTAGCAACATAAATTCTACCTAATAAATTATGTCTATCACAAAATTCCTGGTGAATGTCTCTAAATGTTTCTAGTTCATTTAATTTTGTGTAGTGATAATAGAGTATAACTAAATATTCATTCATCTATTAAATCCTCTCTTTAATCCATCTAATTGTCATTATAATGATGTTGTTACATCGTTTAAACTTTTATGACTTTTTATCTAAATAAGAAAAAAAAGAAAGTGCAAGACTTGCACTATCCGTTTAGTTGATAACTATTTGATTATTTAAAACGCTTTATATGAACAAGGAATGCGTCCACAACCGATTGTAAGAACTTTAAAGTCCCTTCATTGTTCATCTTTCCATTTTCATCAAATAAACCAAATGAATTCGCTAGATAAACTTCAGGTTGTTGAAGTGGATAAACATCCAAAAATACCAATGTTTGACGTAAGTGATGGTTTGCGCCAAATCCACTTAAATTAGAAGGTGATTGACTCACTACTAATGCTGGTTTACCACCCCATACACTTGAACCATATGGACGTGAACCCACGTCTAATGCATTCTTAAGTGCAGCTGGCACTGAGCGGTTATACTCTGGTGTCACAAACACAATTGCGTCTACAGTCTTCATTTTGTTTCTAAAGGTGGTATATGCTTTTGGTAAAGCTAAGTTCCCGTTATCTAAATCTTCATTATAAATTGGTAAATCACCAATTTCTATAAGTTCTAAATCATGCCCAGCAGGAAATAAACCTTTAAGTGTCTCTGCTATTTTTTTAGAAACTGATCCTTTTCTTAAACTACCTACGATAAATCCTATTCTCATAATAATATCATCCTTTCTTGGTAAACTAATTACCTATCTATAGTATTATTCTAACATGTGATATCAATATGAAAAAATGATTTGAACTTCAAAAAATAAACAGGTACTTACGAAACTATTTTTATTAAATTAATTCTTTTTCAATCAGTTTAGAACAATCTTCAAGGCTTCAATTTTTCCTTTATATAGGCACCAATTAAAACTCAACGATACCAGATCTTTTGATAGGCTTCACTATTTTCAAACAGTTTTTTTGCATAAGGGCATAAAGGGATAATCTTTTTATTTTCTTTTTTAGCAAGTTCAACCACACTATCAACGAGTTTACTTGCAATCCCTTGCCCTCTCAATGATGGGTCAACAAAGGTATGATCAATAATGATGATTTTATCACTTACAGAATAAGTAATTTCTGCCACCATTTTTCCATTTTCATCATTCATAAAGAATCGGTTATTTTTATGTTGAAACATTATTTATCACCATTCACTTTTATAATGTATTGTAAAGCACCGGATGGACAGTTTTTAATGACTCTTTCTACCTCATTTGCGTCAGCATTATCAACAACAATCCAAGGTTTTCTTTTTACATTAAAGACTTCTCTGTTCCCTCTTGTACAATTACCACTGTGTTGACAAATGTCTAAATTAAAGTAAACATCAATAGCCTTACCACTATACTTTCGATAACCTTGATTAAGTAATTCTTTTTCTGTCATTGTAAAACCTCCCTATTATTTTAACTTATTATCTACAGCTTTGAATTTAAAATATTTTACCTGGGTTTAATAAGTTCTTTGGATCAAGCGCTTTTTTAATCGCTCTCATTGCCTCAACATTAGCTTTAGGTGTGTGAATTAAAAAATGTTCTTGTTTGTAAACCCCGATACCATGTTCGGCAGAAATTAAACCACCCAACCGATAAATTTCCGTATATAAATCATCTAAGAAAGCTTTTCTAACCAAAGGCCATGCTTCATCCGAATAATTATCACGAATCATGATGGTATGCACATTACCATCCCCAGAATGACCAAAGTTTAAAACTTTTAAATTGTGTTTGTTTCCTAAAGCCTTTGTATACTTGATAAGCTCAGCGACTTGATTAATCGGAACAACTTCATCTAACATCTCAAATTGAGTGGTTGCGTATAACCCTAACAATATAGAATCTCTCATCACCCAAGTTTCAACAGCTTCCTGTTCTTTTAATACCAGTTTATCAACGGCTTGATTCGCAATCTCATGAATTTGACTTATTTCTTGATTAATGTAATCAAGGTTATTTCCATCCACTGTTAAGAGTAAATAAGCAGTTCCTTTGTTAGAAATAAACGGTTTATTGAGTAACTTCTCACTATAATGTATTGATTCTTTATCAAAGAATTCTAAAGCAGTAGGAATATATCCTTTAGAGAGTATATTAATGACCGTTTCAGTCGCAATAGATTCATCCTCGAAAGCCAACAAAGTCGTGATGTTATATTGCGGTTTTGGGATTACCTTTAACATAACTTTGGTAATTATACCTAAAGTCCCCTCACTACCAATAAACAAATCCTTTAAATCATAACCCGACGAATCTTTAATCGTCTTACTGCCAAGTACTAGTTTAGAGCCATCCATCAAAATAACCTCTAATCCTCTAATACTGTTTCTAGTTGTTCCATATTTTACCGCTCTCATACCGCCTGCATTAGTAGAAACATTCCCCCCAATCGTAGAATCTTTTGAGGCTGGATCTGGGGCATACAGCAATCCATGTTCACTGGCATATTTTTGAACAGCTTCAAGGTGTATACCCGGTTCAACCGTAAGCGTCATCGTCTCTCTATCAAGTTCAATGACTTGATTCATTAAACTCAAGTCAATGATGATTTCATTGCCTATAAAAGGTGTTTGAGAACCAGCTACGCCTGTATTACTACCTCTTGTGACAACCACTAAATTATGTTTATTCGCATACTTAATAACTTCAATTATTTCATTTTCATTAATTGGTTTAACGACACTATGAACTTTATCTTTGGAAAGTGGATTTTGGTAATCACTTGGTACTTCACTACCAATAAATAATCTATTTAAATCATGAATAATTTTTTTCATAACATACTCCTTATCATTATTAATTAAATTATAAACTATTCCTATTCATAATTCTTATGATATGCAATCTCTATGTGTCAATGATCAGCTGATGAAAAACTATCACTTGATATAAAAAAAGCCCAGCGATTAAAGGCTAGACTTTAAGTTATTTTGATTGAATATATCCCCAAACCACCGGTCTTTTGGAAGGATTCCAATCGACATCCCAGGTGGCTGGTAATGATCCTGCTGCAACATAAACGGTAAGACTTCTACAGAAATAAAAGATTCGGTAGCCCATTTCTGTAACCGTGATAGGAATGTAAATACTTTTGAGTTCGGCAGCATTAAGAAAGGCATAATTTCCAATACTTTCTAGTTGACTGTTTTCGGCAATTGTTATCGTCGTTAATGCACCAGCTTCATAAAAAGCTCTTGCCGCTATCGTTTTAACTGTGGAAGGAATATTAATGGTTTCTAGGCTGTTCGTATAACTAAAGGCATCCATTCCAATTAAGGTAATCCCTTCCGGTAATTCAATTGTTTTAAGACTTGCCGCATTACTAAACATTTCTTGATTAATAATCGTCAGTTTACTATTGAACTCAAAGGTTACTGTCGTTAAACTATTTGTGTTCATAAATGCGCCAATCCCCATTATTTCTACACTTGAAGGGATTATAATACTGGTGAGTGATCTTGCGCTATCAAAGGCATGATCTCCAATTGATTGAAGTTTACTTTGAGGTTCAAAGGTAATGGTTGTTAAACTAGTCAATTCTTTAAAAGCATTCGCACCAATGTAAGTCACGGTATTGGGAATAGTAATTGATTCGATATCACTTCTTTTCAAAAAGGCATTGTCAGCAATTCCTACGACTATCATCGATTTAAACATTGATGGAATCACAATATTTGGATCACTTCCATTATAACCTGTTACCTCAAGACCTTCTTCCGTTTCCTGATAAATTAAACCTTGAGGATCTTCATCCCATTTAGCATATAAGGTAATATCACTGGCAGGCATTATCGTAAAATTAAATTCGTTTTCTAACTCAATATCACTAAACCAACCCAAAAACAAATAATCATCTTTAGTCGGTGGGGTTGGTTCTAAGATTCTTCCTTCAAAAGTTTGAGTAATTGAATTTACTAAACTGCCTCCATTTGAATCAAAACTAATTGTATATTGATTAATCGTCCATTTGGCATATAAAGTAAAACTATGGGAAGGCATTTTTGAAAAACTATAAGCTTCTTTCAAGTTTATATCACTAAACCAGCCCTTAAATGAATAACCAGTTTTTATTGGCGTTTCTGGTTCAATAACGGTGCTTTCAAACAAATGATTTGTGGGTGTAATAGAACTTCCCCCATTCGATTCGTACGTAATGGTATAAGTATTAGGAATCCATTTCGCATATACAATAATATTTGATGTTAGTTGATGGTAAGAGAAAAGCTCTGAAAACTGACTATCTAGATACCAGTTATCAAAAGTATACCCTTCTTTTATTGGATCATCCGGTAAATTAAAGTTATTTTCATCGGTAATCGTAATAGATTCTATCAATGACCCTCCGTTACTTTCAAATGATATCGTATAATTAGGATTTTCAGCACACCCTATCATTAATACCAGTGCCACCATCATAAATACTATTGTTAATTTTGATTTAAATAACCTATTCATATTATCATCTCCTAAATGCCTCATTATTCAAATAGTATCAAATAATGCCTGAAATGTAAAATCAGTATTTGAAAAAAGAAACAGTCCAAAATTAACCTATTTCTACTTTATAGTTTTACTGATTTGGTGGCTGTAAAAGTATAAATACCATAATCTTTTAGTTTCCCTTCAGTATTAGTATCTTCATATAAATCGACTAACGTAAAACCCGCTTTTAATTGTCCCCCAATTTGTTCCGACAAATCATGACTAAACTGAATCCCATAATCGTTTTTGACCATATAATCGTATTGTTCTTGGTCTTCTAAAGGATTAAACGGCAGTTTGAAGGCAATTTTACCTTCTTCATCGTCAAAAGCAAAATTAAGCCCGTTATCTAAACCAGAAAGTAAAATTCCACCCGGTTTAAGAATTCTGAAACATTCTTTAAAGACGGGTTCCACTTTTTCAATATAAACATTTGAGACAGGATGAAAAATTAAATCAAATTCATTATCTTCAAATGGTAAAGGTTCTGTCATATCAGCTTTAATCAATCTAATTTGATAACCCTCTCGACGAGCGACCAGTTGTTCACTTTTTAATTGTTCATCTGAGTAGTCTAAGCAGGTTACGATGGCGCCAAGTGCTTGAAATATTGGCATTTGTTGACCACCACCACTCCCAAGACCTAAAACTTTTTTCCCTTTTAAGTCTTTAAACCATTCTTTTGGGACGGGTTTAGTTGGGGTTAATAACACCGACCAGTTCCCTTTCTTAGCTTCTTGGTAATCTAATGTTGAAATAGGAATCCCCCACGTCCAACCTTCTTTAACCCACTTATCAAATGTTTTTGAGTTTATCTCTTGGTATTTTTTCATTCACCATCATTCTCCTCATAATTTTATGTTTATTTGAGAAATTCACTTTATAGATTCCTATTTCAAAACAATCAATACGACACCTGTTTGTTAAACATATATTTTATAAGATTGATTTGTTTTAAAATATACTATATTAAGTATTTTCAATACCTCATCTAAACAGATATTCTCGTTCATAACAGGTATTCTGATACCTTTTATATAATAATCTTGATCAATGCTTCTTGGGATTACATCGATAATATTGGCAAGATCTATTATGTTAACATATAAACAATCATCCACTACTTTAGGTTGACTTAGAATAATCTTTCGCTGATTTAAATAAACATTTAAATTTTGATCAATGGTCACTATTTTTTCTTTCTTTTTAAAATAATTCTTTTGAGCAAACTCAAGAATTTGATACTGAATATCATTTAACCCTGGTTTATAGTCTTTATAATTGCCTCCATTGGCAATAAAACAAACCCCAAAATCAGATTCTTTAGAAAATAACATTAAACTACTTACCCCGTAAGCTGAACCTGTATGTCCTTTTAATAAAACACCCTCTATAGAATCCTTAAATTGTAATTGTAAGCCTTTCGCTAAATAATCTTCTCTACTACCTAAGAAGTGCATCGATAACATTAAATCAATCGTTTCTTTTTTTAGCAACCTTTTATCTTGATAAACCCCATCATGAAGTAATAATTGCATCAATTTATTAAGATCAGGCATGCTAATAAATAACCCACCAGCTGGGCCTCGATAGTTTTCACCTAATGGAAAATTATTATAAGTCATTTCAATAAAAGATTTTGCGGTTCTGTCGGTTTTAAACTCTTTTTTTAATTCATCATAATAAAACGTATCAGAGATTTTATCTTTCTTATGAATTTGATTGGCCTTAAAACTAGCATCCACACCAAGTGGCTTAAAAAATGCCTCTGTGACATAATCATTAAACATTTTGCCACTACATTTTTCTACGATACATGCCAGTATACCAGTCCCAAAATTAGAATATGAAAACTTTTCTCCGGGTCTATATTCCGCAAATGTTTTATTCGTATAATAATCACTTAACTGATTAGATAACAAATCTTCTAAAGCAACAAAATATGGTTTACCATTTACCCCGTTATAACCTTTTTCAATCCCACCATGTGTTAAATCCTCATCCTTATAGCCATCTATGATACCTGAGGTATGTAACATTAACATTTTAGGCGTAATAACTTCATCAGGATATTTTGGGTTTCTAATCTTAAATTCTAAAATGGTACTAATATCAGCATTTAAATCTAGCTTACCTTCTTCCATCAATTTAAGAGCAGCCATTGCGACAACTGTTTTTGAGATAGAGGCAATCCTAAAGATGGTATCAATAACAACATCTTCATCTTTCAACAAAGAAGATTTACCATAATTATATTGAACTTGTTTTGAATTGTTATAAATTACGAGTTGTGCACCAACGACACGATCTTTTAAGATACTGTAAACTTTATCCATAAAATTACCTCAATCATTAATTAAAGATTTTTAATTCTATTTATATCTTCTGGTGATAATTCAAAATCAAAAATATCTAGATTTTCTTTTTGTCCTTCTAGTCGGTGCGATTTAGGAATCACAACAACGCCTCTCCTCACTTGATAATTCAAGATGACTTGAGCCCATGTTTTATCGTGTTTTTTACCGATATCCTGTAAAATATTCTTCATCTCAAAGGTAACTCTATTAAGGGGACTCCAAGCTTGTACGACAATGCCATTGGTTTGATTAAATTCAATTAAATCATCTTGCCAATGACCTGGATAAGAGGCTATTTGGTTAATTGCTGGTTTAATTTGACAATGGTCAAGAATATATTTTAACTGTTCATTATTAAAATTAGACACCCCAATTGTCTTGATTATCCCTTTATTAACAAATTCTTCTAATACTTGATAAACCGAAAGCATCTCTTCGTTATTATCCCATGGGTGATGCATTAACAGGATATCAATATAATTAGTTTTTAAGTTTTTAAGACTTTGATTAACCGCATCAATAATTTCATTTTTTTGAATATAACCGACTTGGCCAGGAAGTTTTGTGGTAAGAATAAAATCGCTACGCTTGATTCCACTTTTTTCCACTGCTAAACCTATTACCTCTTCATTTCTGTAGGCGATTGCAGTATCTAATAACCTATAACCGACTTGAATCGCAGTATCCAGTTCTTTTGTATCATAGTTTATTTCAGCAGCATATTGATTATCAACTTTGCCAAATGTGTTGGTGCCAATTCCAATTAAAGGTATTTCTAAATTGTTATTTAATTTTATATATTTCATACTATATCTCTTTCCATTATTTTTTATAACTCTATTTTATCATGAAACGGTCTAGATTAAACATTTCATGATAAGAAAAGATCCGCTTCATTTGCATAAGTCATTTTTATATACCGTTCATTAACATGTAAAATAATATAACTCTTAATGGCATTTGTATGAATGTGATAATTAAGTTTTGATAACTCTCTTTTAACTGTCCATTTGATTGAATGTGATTCTTGTTTCTTAAGTCTTTGAAACGCCGTAATTAAATACAATTTAAATTCTGAAGATACCCAACTGGCAAATTCAAAGGCAATATCCTTATGTGCGAACATACCACTTCCATATTTTCCTGATTTTGATGTAATGCCGATAGCATTAAATTTTTCAATCCATTTCTTCGGTGTCATTGTAAAATAATTATGCCCAACCTCCAGTTTAACCGCATCGAATTCAACACGGTTAAACTGATCATTATTCAATATCTCCCATATGCCAATAAAACTTATCGTATCAATAGTTCTCATCCAGTTTTGTATCACAAATCTAGGATTATCCGGATTTTTAACTTTCGCAATCTCAGTTAATGAAATGTACTCATCTTTTCTCACATTCACACGTATGTTTTCGACAACTTTTTCTTTCCTACTACTTCATACACTTTTTTGATTATCACTAGTTCATCCAAGGTGACACCTAAGGTATCAGCAAATTTAATATCTGATTCTAATGTTGGTGATTTGAATCCTGTTTCATAATTAGATATATTTTGCTGATTTATACTAGATTTGTCTACAGGTTCTACTTGTGTCACTTTTTTACTGATTCTAACAGCCTATAGATTGAATTTCACTACTTTTATATCTGCTTATCTCTTTTCTCTTGATAAATACACGAATATGTACATAAGTGTGGTAAAAAGAAAAAATGCCACATTTTTTATGTAGCATTTCTAATATTTTTAAATGGCGATGCAGGAGAGATTCGAACTCCCGACCGACGGCTTAGAAGGCCGTTGCTCTATCCAACTGAGCTACTGCACCATTTTTTAGACAGCGTTATTATTATACCTTAGGGTAATCTAAAAGTAAAGTCTTTTTAAAACAAAAAAGGATGTTTCCATCCTTTTATGAATTAAAGTTTACCGCTAGCGTTGATTTTATTTAGGAGACGTACTAATGTGTCCGTATCTCGTTCCCCTAAACGTTTCATTAATTTAAGAATTTTAGCGTAATAATCCTCTTCAATTGACTCTAAATACTTACTACCTTTGTCGGTTAGTAACACATATGTAACTCTGTGATCACTTTTAGAATCTCGTCTAGTTAAATACCCATCATCTACTAATTTGTTCATTTTATGTGTAACTGCGGGAAGTGTTATTTTTAATCTTTTCGCAATTTCTGATGGTTTAATACCTGTCGGATCCCCAAACGACACAGAAAACAAAAGTGTAATATCCGCATCAGAAAGTTCATATTTCTTATGCTTGTATACGCCTGTTCTCCTTAAAAATTGCAACAATCGCTCTAATTCTTGAGCATCTCTAATCTTGTTGTCATCCATCTTTGTCCCCTCCTTGCCATGATAAATTATACAACTTTACATGATTAAAGTAAAGTAATTAAACTTACAATTATTCATTTGTTTTGCAAAATTAAATAATTTATGGTTGTGATAAATTTCTAATTGCGTCTTTGTAAAAATTAATTTCTTTTTCTACCCGCTTACGTTCAACTATATCTAAGTGATTCACATAACTTAATTTTTGATTCAACTTAGACTCATAATAAGGAATCGCCGCTTTTTTAGTTTTTAAAATAGGGCCTAAAACGATTTCTTCTTGTGTAAGTTGTTTAAAACGCTTAATCACTTTTAATAAAACATATGGTTTCTTTTCATAAACAAGTTCTTCATCGATAATCTCATACCCGTGATTAGACAAATAAGCCCTTAATTCTTCTAATTCATGATGTGGAGAAAAGACGTAATAGTTAGGTGTTTGGTGTGGCTTTGATAAGATCTGTTTCATCATCTTATAGCCCATCCCGGTAATTACAACCACATCATAAGCAGCCTTGATGTTTTCAAACCCGTCTGATTGAATTAGCGTTATCTTATCTGTTAGACCTAATTCAGTTAAATGTTTTTGAGTCTCATTTAAAGGGGCTTGGTTAATATCTGAACCAATCCCCTTTTTGATGTATGCTTTTTGGATTGCCTCAATTAAAACGAGCCCATGATCGGTCCCAATATCTAAAACGGTATCGGCCCCTTTTAATAGTTCAACGATGGAATCGATTCTGTTCATCTGTTTAAATTAAAGTCTCTTAACTTCTTTTGACGGCTTGGTTGTCTTAGTTTTCTTAAGGCCTTACCTTCTATTTGTCTAATACGTTCTCTGGTAACCCCAAACTCTTTACCAACTTCTTCTAACGTGTGTGTTTTACCGTCTAATAACCCATATCTAAGTCTTAATACTTTTTCTTCTCGATCTGTTAAGGTTTCTAAAACCTCATTTAAAGTTCTTTTAACCCACTCTTGAACCGAATATTCATAAGGATTAAGGGTATTGGTGTCACTGATGAAATCTCCCAGTGATGAATCTTCTTCCTCACCCACTGGGGCTTCTAAACTAATTGGTTCTTGAGCAATCTTTTGGATTTGTTGAACCCGTTCAGCGGTAATCCCCATCTTTTCACCAATTTCTTCAGTGGTTGGTTCACGTGACAATTCTTGAACCAGTTGTCTTTGGATTCTAACGAGTTTATTAATTGTTTCGACCATATGAACAGGAATACGAATCGTTCTGGCTTGGTCGGCGACGGCTCTTGTGATCGCTTGTCTAATCCACCAGGTTGCATAAGTTGAGAACTTAAACCCTTTTTCATGGTCAAACTTATCCACCGCTCTAATTAACCCCATGTTACCTTCTTGGATCAAGTCTAGAAACAACATCCCTCTACCCACATACTTCTTGGCGATCGAAACAACCAATCGGTAGTTGGCCTCAACTAGTTTATTTTTGGCAATTAGTCCATCTTCAATCATTTGTTCTAATTGAACCCGTTCGTTATCAGGATGCGTATAGCCATCTTTTTTTGCCTCATCCATTTGTTCGGTAGCGTATTTACCATGTTCCACACGGATGGCTAAGTTAACTTCTTCTTCAGCATTTAAAAGCGGAATCCGGCCAATTTCTTTTAGATACATTCTTACTGGATCATCTACTTTAACGGTTGGCACCAAAGTTTCAATATCCAACAATTCTTCTTCTTTGATTTCTTCAACATCCATCGTTGATAAACTCATTTCATCTAAGTCTATTTCAACAAACTCTAAATCATCATCTAAAAGATCATCGTCTTCTTCATCTTCAACTAAATCACTCCCTAAATCTTCAAATTCTAACTCCATCTCATCATCTATAAAAGGTTCATCCACTTCAATTCCTTTTAAGATTAGGGCATCAATAATATCTTGATAGTCCTTATTAGATGGTTCTAGCTGTGATTCAATATCGCTAGGAGACAAGTAATTATTATGTTCTTTCGCAATTTTGAGTAAAGCTTTAAATATTTTATTGTTTTCCATTTTAAATCACATCCTTTTTCTCAAATGACTGGTTGTTCTTACGGAGCGTCTTCAAGCTCGTTTTAATGATTTGCCGAATCCGTTCTCGCGTTAAATCAAACAGATCGCCTATTTCTTCATAGGTATATACTTTACCATCTTTTAATCCAAATCGATAGCGAATGATTTGTTCATCACGATCCGATAATGTTTTCAACAACACATCTAATTGTTCAACTCGATTACTTTTACTATAAGCTTCTTCAGGGTTATCCATGTCTGAGGCAATAAAGTCTTGTAGGCTCGTGTCGCCTTCTTCTCCAATTTCCTTATCTAAAGAAATAATTGAACTAAAAAGTGATTGTAAAGACTCAATCTCTTCAGGCGCTACTTTAAGTTGTTTTGCCAGTTCTTCAATCGAAGGTTCTTTATTAAGTTTAGTTTGTAAACGAATCGTAGTACGGTATAGTTTATTTAGTTTTTCGACTAAATGAATTGGTATCTTAATGGTTCTAGCGTATTTCGCAATTGAACGGGTCATTGCTTGTTTAATCCACCAAGTTGCATACGTTGAAAAACGATTACCTTTTGTATAATCGTATCTTTCAGCAGCCCTTAATAACCCCAGTGCCCCTTCGGCAATTAAATCCATTTGATCTAATTGACCTTGATAACGTTTAGAAATCGCAACCACTAACCTTAAGTTATGATTAACCAGTTTTTCTTTGGCTTCATAACCCTTTAAAACAATCTCTTTTTCTTCGTTAGAAAGGTTTTTCTTATCTAGGTAGGGTTTCGCTTCAATGATTCTTTTAGAGAGTTCAAACTCTTGTTCGCGGTTAAGTAAGTCATATGCTAAGACATCATTAATAAACAAGGAATAAGAATCCATTTTGCCTGGTCTGTAGGTTGGTACAGTTTCAATTTCTGGCGTCTCGACTTTAATTTGATAACCTAATTCAATTAAAATGGTCTCTAACGCTTCAAAATCTTCTTCTTCAATATCTACTTCTTCTAATAATTCTTCAAAAGGAATTTCTTTAGTTTCTTCGTACTTCTTTAATAAAGTTTGGAGTAAATCTTTTTTCATGAGCTTTCTCCTTTTTTCTTGTTGGTATGTCGTTTGACAATTTGTTTTTTAATCACTTCCGCAATCGCTGTTTTTTGATAGGATTCATTTTCATTCTTTAATTCCTCTAAGTTTGCCTTGAATTCCTTTTCCATATTAACATTGATAACCACACCCAGCAATTCATTAATCGTCGCTTCTGGGTATTTAAACTCACTTCGATTATCGTTACTATAGTATATCTCAAAAAACTTGATTGTTAAGGCTTCAGAATCTTTTTCTTTAGAAAGTAGTTTTATAAACGCATCTTTATCAAATTCATCTTTGCTTTTGTAATACTTAATCGTTAATATGTTTCTTAATTTGAAGGTGACCATATCACAAACAAATTTACCACTTAAAGCTTGGTCAATTCTAATCGCATCTTCCTTATTACGCATCATTTGAATAAAGAGTTGGTTTTCCGCCTTATAGTACTTATTGGGAAACTGTACCATTGGTTTAGGTTGGACTTTGATTGTTTTAGTTTCGTTAGTTAAGAAATAACTTAAACTATACGTAGATACATTTAAATCTTTAGCTAGTTTATTAAGATAAATCTCTTTAATCGTAACGGGTTGATTTTTAACCATATGATACGTCGCATCTTTTAAAGCTGCGGCGTCATTTAGGTTAGACAAGTTCAATTCTTTTTTCGTTGTTTCATAAATAAATTCATAGGGATCAACTAAATGTTTTTTATAAAGATTTAGATACTTTACAGCACCATATTTTTGATAATATTCATCCGGGTCTAAACCTTCAGGTAAGGCTAAAATATCAACTCTTAAATTGGTTCTTTCGAATAACTTAATCGCTTTGTAGGTTGCCATAATTCCGGCTTGGTCACCATCATAAGCAATGACAACGCGTTTAGTATATTCACTAATCAATTTTATGTGGTGTTGAGTCAAGGCTGTTCCCATAGTCGCAACCGCATTCTTTAAACCCGCTTTAGTGCTCGCAATCACATCGAAGAAGCCTTCATGAAGGATCACAAAGCCTTGTTTCCTAATATCCCCTAAGGCTTCATATAAGTGATATAAAACCTCACTTTTCTTAAAGATAAATGTTTCTGGGCTATTGTAGTATTTAGGTTCTTTATTATCAACACTTCTACCACTAAACCCTATCACTCTTCCCTCTAAATCAGAGAGTGGAAACATCACTCTATAGGTAAATAGATCATAAGGTTTATTGTTTTGAATACCAATTAAACCAGCGTTTTCCATGGTTTGGTCAGTAAATTCTTTTTGTTGGAGAAGTTTATATAATGAATCAAACTCTTTTGGGGCTAAACCGATATTAAAATGGGCAATATCCTCAAGGGTTAACCCTCGATTTTTTAGATAGTTTAGTGCTTCTTCACCGGTTTTAGAATTCTTTAAATAAAAGGTATAAAAAATATTTGCTTCATTTAAGGCTTCATGTTCTTTTAAGGTTTGTTGTTTTTCAACCCGGTCAATATCAAGCTTAATTCCCAACGGTTCAGCTAACTCTAAAGCCGCTTGATCAAAAGAAATGTTTTTAATCTTTGCTAAGAAGGTAATCGGTGATCCCCCTTCTCCACAACTAAAACATTTCGCAATATTTTTCTCGGTTGAGACAGAAAACGACGGGTTAGTGTCATCATGAAAAGGACATAACCCAACATAGTTTTTACCCTTTTTTTGAAGTTTCACATAGGGGCTAACTAAGTTAAGAATATCGGTGTTTTCATTGATTTCATTTAGAATTGCTTTATCAATACGCACACTAACCCTCCTTTTTTGATGCTTAAAAGCGGATTTTATCCTTTATATATTCCATGACTTCACCAATCTGTAGTCTAATTTGATTCATCGAATCACGTTCTCTAATTGTTACCGTATTATCTATAAGTGTTTGTTCATCCACTGTTAAACAATAAGGGGTTCCAATTTGATCTTGTCTTCTATAACGTTTTCCAATGTTTTGGGTTTCATCATAAACCACACTAAAGTGTTTCGATAAAACATCATATATTTCTAGTGATTTATCTTGGTGTTTATTTTTAATGAGTGGTAACACCGCCACTTTATAAGGTGCTAAATAGGGATGAATTTTTAATACTTCTCTGGTTTTACCGTCTTCTAAAGTATCTTCAGTAATCCCTTCATTTAAAATACTTAATAATAAACGTTCAACCCCTAAAGAAGGTTCTACCACATAAGGCACATAACGTGCATTGGTTTCAGGGTCTAAGTACTCTAAAGATTCTTTTGAATGGGTTTGGTGTGCCTTTAAGTCAAAGTCTGTTCTTGAGGCAATCCCCCACAGTTCATCAAATCCCCAGGGAAAGTTATAAAGGATATCTACTGTCTTGTTAGAATAGTGTGACAATTCTTTTACGGTATGTTCATGATAATTAAGGTTATCTTGATGAATCCCTAAATCTAATAAAAAATGTTTCATTTTATCTAACCAATAATCAAACCAAATAATTTCTGTATTGGGTTCACAGAAAAATTCCAGCTCCATTTGTTCAAACTCTCTGGTTCTAAAAATAAAGTTACCTGGGGTAATTTCATTTCGAAATGATTTACCAATTTGACCGACCCCAAAGGGGATTTTCTTTCTCGTGGTTCTTTGAATGTTTTTAAAGTTAATAAAAATGCCTTGAGCCGTTTCTGGTCTTAAATAAACCGTATTCGCCTCATCTTCAATGACCCCTTGATTGGTTTTAAACATTAAGTTAAACTTTCTGATTTCAGTCCAACTAGATTTACCACAATTTGGGCATTTAATTTCATGTTCATTTAAATAACTAAATAGTTCATCGTTGGTCCAACCATCAGGATTGATTTCATGATCATCGGCTTTAATTAAATGGTCCGCTCGATGTCTGGTATGACAATTTAAACATTCTGTTAAAGGGTCACTAAAGCCCCCTAAATGGCCTGAGGCTACCCACACTTCTTTATTCATCAAAATGGATGAATCCAGTAATACATTATAAGGTGTTTCAGTAATAAAACGTTTAATCCAAGCGGATTTAATGTTTTGTTTAAGAAGCGAACCGAGTGGGCCGTAATCCCATGTATTTGATAGACCGCCGTATAATTCAGAGCCTTGATATATGTAGCCCGTTTGTTTCGCAAAGTTTACAATTTTATCTAGTGTCATAATAATCCTCTCTTTATAAGCCTTTTATGTCATAGTCCATATGATACGCATAATAAGCTTTAATGAATTTAATCAATGTATTTTTTATATTTGGTTCAATCTCTTTTTCTTCGGTTAGATAATAAAGATCCATTAAACCAATTGTCTCATTCATATTTAAATCCGGTTTTAATGCTTCATCCTTCGTAACGGTTTGTCCCGTTGAAAGATTAAATCCGATCGCATGTTCTTTTTTAAACGACAATTCATAGCCTAAACCATAAGTTAATTTAATCATATAGGTTAATGCCGCAAAGTTTAAATCTTTAAAACTTAACAGTTGAATGATTAAATTAAACAGTCTTTCATGAGGCAAGTCATCGGTTAATAAGAATTGAATGCTCATTAAGATAACAGAGGCATTTTGAACCTTTAAATAGTCTTTCTTTATAGTTTGATAATCATCAATCAAGACAGCTTGTTTAAGGGTTTGCATCGGTTTATCAGGATCTAATTCAAAACTAATTAAGGTTAAATAATCGGATAAATAATGGTTTGGGTTTTTATAATTCTTAGACCCCTTAGAAACCAATGTATATTTCCCATAAGGGGTATAAACATAAAGTAGTTTTGAAGATTCTTGGTAGTCTTGAGTTTTATAAATTAACCCTTTAGAGATCATACCCTAACCCTTTCAAATCTTGTGGTCTGTTACGCCAATCTTTAATGACTTTCACCCATAAGTTTAAATGAATTTGGGTTTCTAGTGTTTCATTAATGTCTTTTCTGGCTTCAGAGCCAATCACTTTTAACATTGAACCTTGTTTTCCAATTAAGATATTCTTTTGAGAATCTCGTTCGACCACAATCGTAGCGTAAACCACATATAAGTTGTGTTCATAACCAGCATGTTCAATGACAACCGCCACACTATGGGGAATTTCTTCTTTGGTGTGATAAAGCACTTTTTCTCGTATCAGTTCAGCCATTCTTTCAAAATCAGTTTGAGGCGTTTTAACCGATTCATCATATAAAAGTTCTCCAAGCGGGAGTTCTTCAATAATGTCTTGAAGTAAATATTCAATGTTTTGAGACGTTTTACTGCTAATCGGATAAATACCCTTAAAGTCATGTTTATCCATATAAGAAAGAATAATCTTATCAATTTCTATTTTAGACTTTAATAAATCAATTTTATTAATGACTAAAAATACCGGTGTCTTAGTTTCTTTAAAGTGTCTGATGACAAAATCTTGCGCAAATGAATATTCACTATCCACCATATAAAGAATCACATCCACACTACTAATCGCGCTAATAGCTTGTTCATCTAAAAATGACCCTAAGGCATGTTTAGGTTTATGGATACCCGGTGTATCCATAAAGATGATTTGCGCATCCGCTAATGTTTTAACCCCCAAGATTTGAGTTCTAGTGGTTTGAGGCTGATAAGAGGTTATCGCAACTTTCTCACCAATCAAAGTATTAAGTAAGGTCGATTTTCCAACATTAGCCCTTCCAATAATACCTACAAACCCACTTTTAAAATTACTCATTATCCTCTATCTCATCAAATGAATAAGGTAGTAATTCATCGATAGTAACTTCTTTAACATCACCCTCAATATTAGATAAATAGATTGGCGTCTCTTTTGGTAAGAGTTCTTTCATGACTTGGCGACAAGCCCCACATGGGCTAATTGGGTCTTTGGTATGACCGGTAATTGCCATCGCTTTAATATCACTTTTTTGATAGCCTTGAGAATAAAGTGAAAATAAAGCACTTCTTTCCGCACAATTAGACAACCCATAACTAACATTTTCAATATTAGCGCCATGGATAACCGTGCCATCTTTTAATAATATTGCGGCACCAACGCCAAATTTAGAATAAGGAATGTATGCCTTTTGTCTTGCCTTAATGGCTTCTTTAACTAAACTATTCATTTATTTAATCCTTTCTAGATTCGCATTTTTTAAAATGCTTTCTTGTTTTTCAATCATAATCTTTTCATCTTCTATAGAATGATGATCGTATCCATTTAAATGTAGATACCCATGAACACTTAAAAACCCTACTTCTCGGTCATAGGAATGACCATATTCGGCAGCTTGTTCTTTAGCGCGTTCTAAGGAAATGAAAATATCTCCAATATAAGAGGCATCTTCATCATCAGGAAAACTAATCACATCGGTCACAGAATCCACTTGTCGGTAGGTTTTATTAATCTCTTGGATTTGTGAATTTGTCACAAAGATAACATTAAATTCAGTTTCACCTTCAACTTTGTCAAAAATAGAACGAATTAGGGTTTCTTGAGCCAGCGTATCTTCAGTTGTTTGATTATAAAATTCGATTTTAATCAATCTTCATACCTCTCTAAAATCTTTTGAACGAGTGGATTTCTAACGACATCTAATCGTTCAAACTCTACTGTCTTAATAGCCTCAATTCCGGTTAAGATTTCTAAAGCTTCTTTTAAACCGCTTTTTTGTCCTTTAGGTAAATCGACTTGGGAAGGGTCTCCAGTAATGACCATTTTAGAGGAAAACCCTAATCTAGTGAGAAACATCTTCATTTGAGAACTGGTCGTATTTTGTGCCTCATCTAAGATAATGAAGGCATTTTCAAGCGTCTTACCACGCATATACGCAAGTGGGGCAATTTCGATAATACCGGTTTCCATTAAGTGGTTAGTGGTATCGGCGCCAAGAAAATCATGAAGCGCATCATATAAGGGTCTTAAATAGGGATCAATCTTTTCTTTTAAATCGCCTGGTAAAAATCCTAAATACTCACCAGCTTCTACCGCTGGTCTGGTTAAAATAAGTTTTTTTACTTTATTTTGTTTTAAGTAACTGACTGCTGTGGCGACTGCTAAATAAGTTTTACCCGTGCCCGCTGGTCCGATTCCAAAGATTAATTCTTCTTTGTCTATCGTCTTAAGGTATTGAGCTTGGGTTCTTGTTTTAGCGTAAATCGGTTTACCATTCGTTTGATATAAAATAACTTTACGATTTAAGAAAAATTCAGTGATCCCCTCCAATTGATTTACTTCTCTAAGTTTCAATAGATACATCACTTCGCGTTGACCGATTTCAACCTTAGGGGCTAATTCTTCTAAGACAGTAAAGACATCTTTTAGTATTTCAATTTGGTCTTCTGGTGCGTTACTAACAAATAAATCCTCTTTTAAATTCAGTTTAATATCAAAATAGGTCTTCATGACCTCTAAGTTTCTATCAAATGACCCTAAAATAGCATAGGCATGTTTAAGATCTTTAAGTCTATAAACTGGTTTCAACGACATATCACCTCATCAAATAATTATACCATAAGAAACATAACAAGTGTTAACCTATAAACGATAAAAAAAGCACTTTTAAGTGCTTATTTCATTATTTTTTCTTACCTCTAGCAGCCTGACGCTTCATTTTTCTGTCAACGCTAGGTTTAACATAGTATTCACGTTTACGTGCTTCCTGAAGGGTGCCGGATTTAGAAACGTCTCTTTTAAAGCGTCTAAGCGCGTCTTCTAGAGATTCTGATTCTTTTACCACGATTTTAGGCATGTCTGCCCTCCTTCCACTCTTTCAATTAAAAGCCGTTATTATTATATATGATTCTAATGTTTTTGTAAAGTTAAAAGTGTAAAACTTTTCACTTTTCACTCTTTTTTGGCTGTTATTGTTGATTTATAGCCAAATAGTGTTATTAATCATCGTTAATTTTTGAACATATTTTTAAACTTGTCCCAAGGTTTTTGTTTACTTTCTAATTTATCAAAGGCCTTCAAAGCTTCGATTTGATTTTTAGAAAGATTCGTTGGGGTTTCGATGTTTACTGTAACTAACATATCCCCCTTCTTACCATTATTAACATTGGCAACGCCTTTTTCACGAAGTTTTAAGATGGTACCTGATTGGGTACCACTTGGAATCTTCATAGAGACATCGCCATAGATAGATGGAATATCAATCGAATCGCCTAATGCCGCTTGGGTAAAGCTAATTGGAATACTCATTAAAATATCATCATTTTGACGTTTAAATACTTTATGTGGTCTCACTCTAAATCTTAAATATAAGTCGCCTGCTGGACCACCATTATGGCCGCCTTCACCGTAACCACTCATCCGAAGACTCATATTGTTGTCGATACCAGCGGGAACTTTAACTTTAACTTCTTTAGACACTCTTTCTCTACCAGACCCGTTACAGTTTTTACATTTATTTTTAACTGTTTTACCACGTCCACCACACCTTGGACAAACTTGTTGGGTTCTCATGGTTCCAAGAATCGTTCTTTGTTCGACATTGACATAACCTTGTCCGTGACATCGATCACAGGTTTGAACATCATTTTTAGATTCTCCCCCATGACCACCACAGACATGACAGGCTTGTTCAACATCAACATTAATGGTTTTAGAAGTCCCCAATACAGCCTCCATAAAGTCGATAGTCATCGATTTTTCATAATCATTCCCTTTGGCTGGACCAAACGGGTCTTGACGTTGACTAAATCCACCACCGCCACCAAAAAACGAGGAGAAAATATCTGAAAATCCACCAAAACCTTCAAAACCGCTTTGACCATTAAAGCCTTGGCCAAATGGTGATTCATGACCATAACGATCATAGTTAGATCTTTTTTCAGTATCGCCTAAAGTATCATACGCTTCTTGAACTTCTTTAAATTTTTCTTCGGCGTTTTCTTCTTTAGAGACATCGGGGTGATATTTCTTAGCCAATGTTCTATACGCTTTTTTTATCTCTTCTTCTGTGGCCCCTTTTTGGATGCCTAAGACATCATAATAGTCTCTTTTTGCCATAATGCACTTCCTTTAAAGGGGGCAAATGCCCCCAATAGATTTAATATTATTTTTCTTCGAATTCAGCATCTACGGTTTTGCCGTTAGCTGGATCTTCAGTTGTTTCACTAGATTCGGTTTGTTCTTGTTCTTTAGCAGCCTTTTCATACGCTTTAACGGCTAATGTTTGCGCATCCGTTTCTAAAGCTTCTTTCTTAGTCTTAATCGCTTCTAAGTCTTCACCTTTTAAAGCTGTTTCAAGTTCAGTAATGGCTTTTTCAGCTTTTGTTTTTTCTTCTTCAGTGACCACGTCACCTAAGTCTTTAATAGCCTTCTTAGTTTGGAAGATAAGGGCGTCAGAATCATTTCTCAAATCTGCTTCTTCACGACGTTTTTGGTCAGCTTCTTTATTCGCTTCAGCTTCTTTGATTAATTTTTCGATTTCTTGATCACTCATGGCTGATCCACCACTAATAGTAATCTTTTGTGATTTACCAGTACCTAAGTCTTTAGCAGATACATTAACAATACCGTTGGCGTCAATATCAAATTTAACTTCGATTTGAGGGACTCCTCTTGGTGCAGGTGGAATATCGCCTAATTGGAAACGCCCTAAAGTTTTATTGTCTGGTGCCATTTGTCTTTCACCTTGTAAGACATGGATATCAACAGCTGGTTGGTTATCAGCAGCAGTTGAGAAGACTTGTGATTTAGACGTTGGAATAGTGGTATTACGTTCGATTAATTTTGTAAATACACCGCCCAATGTTTCAATCCCTAATGAAAGTGGTGTAACGTCTAATAATAATACGTCTTTAACGTCACCTGCTAGAACACCACCTTGAATGGCAGCCCCCATCGCAACAACTTCATCTGGGTTAACACTCTTATTAGGTTCTTTACCTAATTCTTTTTTAACCAATTCTTGAATAGCAGGAATTCTCGTTGAACCCCCCACCAATAATACTTGATTGATCTCTGATAAGTCAAGTTTAGAATCTTTTAAGGCTCTTCTAAGTGGTCCTCTTGTTCTTTCAACAAGATCTTCAGTTAATTCTTCAAACTTAGCTCTTGAGAGCGTCATATCTAAGTGAAGTGGACCAGCCGCGCCCATGGTAATAAATGGTAAGCTAATTTGTGTGGTTGATAAACCAGACAATTCTTTCTTCGCTTTTTCACTAGCGTCTTTGAGACGTTGGTCAGCCATTTTGTCTTTAGATAAGTCGATCCCGTTTTCTCTTTTGAATTCAGAGATAATGTAGTCCATAACTCTGGCGTCAAAATCGTCTCCACCGAGTTTATTATCACCCGCGGTTGATAAGACATCAAATGTACCATCAACTAAGTGTAAGATAGAAACGTCAAATGTACCACCACCTAAATCAAAGACTAATACTTTTAAATCTTTATCTGTCTTATCGATCCCGTAAGCTAGGGCAGCTGCAGTTGGTTCATTAATAATACGCATTACTTCTAATCCGGCAATCTTACCCGCATCTTTAGTTGCTTGTCTTTGTGCGTCATTAAAGTACGCAGGTACTGTAATAACAGCTTTAGAAACAGTTGCACCTAAATACGCTTCAGCGGTCGCCTTTAAATTTTGTAAGATCATTGCTGATAAGGCTTGAGGTGTATAATCTTTACCTTGAATAGTTACTTTGTAATTTGATTCACCCATATGTCTCTTAATTGAAGAAACCGTATTTGGGTTTGTGATGGCTTGGCGTTTCGCCACTTCACCAACACTAATTTCATTATCTTTAAATGAGATAACACTTGGGGTTGTTCTAGATCCGTCTGCGTTAGGGATAACAACCGCATCTTTCCCTTCCATTACAGAGACAACACTGTTTGTTGTTCCTAAGTCAATACCAATAATTTTATTTGTTGTTGCCATTTTCATCACTCCATTCATTTACTATAACCATGGCAGGTCTTATTATTCTTTCTTTATACATATACCCAGTTTGGGTTGTTGCCAAAATAATATGTTCTTCTTTTGATTTATCACTTTGTTTTTCTGTGGCATAGTGATATTTAGGATCAAACTTTTGATCTTTTGTGATAATCTGTTTTAAACCATCTTTTTCTAAGATATTAAAGATTTGATCACTAATCATTTTAAATCCTATTAAATAATTCTTTAAGTTTGGATCTTCTACTTCTAGATTGACAATTAGTTTTAATTGGTCTAAAGCTGGTAGTAATTCTTCAATTAAATATTGATTGGAATACTTTTTTTCATTATCTCTTTCAGTCAGCATTCTTTTTTTGAAGTTTTCCGCATCCGCAATCGCTCTTAAAGATTTTTCATTAAGTCTTAAGTTCTCTAACTTTAATGTTTCAATTTCTTCAGTTAGTTTTTGTTTTTCTGATTTTTTCTTTTCTTTTTTCTTATCTAATTTATCATCTTCAACTTCTTCAATGATTTCGGTTTCTTCATGAACCTCTTTAGCTGTATCTTTTTCGTCTTTCATTCTTTCACTCATTTCTTATATAATTTTGTAATATTTTTTGCGATATATTCCAACAGTGGAATCACTTTCGCGTAATCCATTCTTGTCGGTCCAATGATTGCGATAGTTCCGGTTTCTTCTTCGTTCACTGCATAAGGCACCGAAATAATCGTTACTTTGTTATTAGGCATGAATTCAGCTTCATTTCCAATCTTAAAGGATAACTTATTCGTATGACCCACAACCTTCAAAACATCTTGACGGTTTAACATGGACAATAAATGTCTCATTTCATTGGGATCCTCTATTTCACCTTGAGTTAACATGTTGCCTAGGCCTGCTAGGTAAACATCTTCTTTACTCATTTGGGTGAAAGCGCCAATAAACGCATCAACAATTTTTTCTTGATAATCCATATAATCAATAATGTTTTCTTCCGTGTGCACTCTAGATAAAATTTTCCTTGCGTCTTTAAGGTATTGATTTTCTAATAGCTCATTTAAGGTTTGAACCGTTTTTTTAAAATAATCTTTAGAGACATTATCATCTAAGCTAAACACTTGTGAGTGAACATTTCCTCTATCGGTCACAATCAATATAACAGCATCATTATCCGATAAAGAAACATAATCAATTTTCTTTATCCGTGTTAATGCCTCATTAGGTCCTAACGCAACTGAAGTATAACTCGTCAGTTCACTTAATAAATCGATTGCTGCCTTAACCGCAATTTCTCTACTATTTTGGTATTGATCAAAAACTTTATCAATTAACGGGAATAAAGTATCAATTTCAGAATCTCTTGTGACAAGATTTTCTAGATAATATCGGTACCCAACATTAGAGGGAACTCTACCGCTAGAGGTGTGTGTTTTTTCTAAATAACCTAATTCTTCCAAGGCTTGCATATCATATCTAATAGTCGCACTAGAGTAATCTAGGTATGGCCAATCAGTTAATACTTTTGAACCAACGGGTTCACCCGTTTGAACATAGATTTCAATGATCGCTTTCAAGATTAACTTTTGTCTGTTTGATATCACATCATCACCTCTTTTGTGCACGTTTTTTTCATGCTAAACTTATTATATCTTAAAGGTTTGGCACTGTCAAGCAATTAGTGCAAATTATAAAAATAAAAGCGCTTTTCACCATGCGATTAGCGCTTCATTACGATATCATTTTATTAACTAACTTGATTGATTAAGAGCCCAATTAAGAATGAAACAACTGATACACCAAGAGCAATAATCACCATAATCCCAAAGTTTTTCCATAAGCTTTGTTTCTTAGCAATACTCGTATATAGATTAAATACAAATATAATCGTTACTACCGTTCCTAACATTACCCCAAGAGCCACAAACTTATTACTAAATAGGAGATAAGGTAAAATCATTAAAGTGACGACCACTAGATAAGTTAAGCCTGTATATAGAGAACTTCTGACTGGGTGGGGATGTTCCCCTTCTCTGGCACTTAAAAATTCACTAGAAGCCATCGATAACGTTGCTGCCACACCTGTAATAGCTGCAACTATCCCAATTTGTTTTGTATCTGCTAAGGCAAATGTATAACCAGCGATTGCCCCACTCATCTCAACTAAGGCATCATTCATGCCTAAGACGATAGATGAGGCATAAAGTAATTTCTCATCCTTTAAGATATCACTTAGTTGATTCGCATGATTTTTTTCTTGATTAACAATCTCTTGTAAAATAGGATATGCTTCGATATATTTAGCGTACTTCACTCTACCTTTTTCTTCTCCTTTTTCAAAGAGCCTTAAGGTGAAAATACTACCTAGTAGTTTAAATATGAGTTTATAGCGTTTATATTTTCTTTTTGAGTAATCTTCTACTGTAATATTAGTACCCAGTTCTTGATTAAACTTTTCCAAATGGAGCTTCTCTTGTTCAGCAATCGCATTAAGCGTATTTCTATGCTCTATTTTCTTTTGTTTGTTAGCCACCATCTTATAGAGTTGATAAGCGAGCGCTTCATCTTTGGCAAAATTGGTTAAATCTTTAGTGTCATTCATCGCAAGTCACTTTCTTTAATGGATTAAGGTTAATTATCCATTTTTAAATTTTAATTTATACATAATTAATATAATTAATGAGAAACGTTAAACGGATTGTTTAACGCTTAACAATATTCTCCACTGTTTTATTCTTTAATTTAATCTCATAAATGGTTGATGGTTCATCGTGCCCTGGATAAACTTTTGTCTTAGCAGAAACGATTGAGAACAGTTTTTTTAAAGATCGATGAAGTTGAGCTGATGAACCACTAGGTAAATCAGTTCTACCAATACCATCTTTAAATAAAGTATCTCCAGTATACAATGAATCTCTATATAGATAACAAACACTCCCTTTTGTATGACCCGGTGTATGTATTACTTTAATACTTCCATCCATAAAGGGAATTAGCGTTTCATCATCCACAAACTTAATAAATAAATCTTTGACTTGATAAGGTCTTTCTATTTTATATTCATTATAACCATTTAGATCATCATTTATGAATAATTGATAGTCCGCTCGATGTAGATAGATAGGACAATCAAACTTACCTATTAATCCCATGTGGTCATGATGAGCATGGGTTAATAATATACCTTGTATCTTGTAGCCTTGAGTTTTTTCCAAGATTGTTTCCAAGTTATAGGAAGGATCTATTAACATTACCGCATCAAAGCGTTTAATAATGTATATATTGGAAACATCTTCTGTACCTTTAATCCACATAAATTATGAAAAAAAAACTATTCAAAGGTGAATAGCTTATTTCTTTTCTCTATGTACTGTAGTTTTACGTTCTCTTGGACAATACTTCTTCATTTCCAAGCGGTTAGGCGTATTCTTCTTATTTTTATCTGTATGATAGTTTTCTTCGCCACATTCAGTACAAACTAATTTAACTAATTCACGCATGATATCCCTCCAAACATTACTATGTGATTATACCAAAAAAGATTTTTAATAGCAAGTAAACATTGTTACTTCTTCATATCGACTTTTTCAAATATGAATCATCATGCTAGCTTATGGCACTTTAATGATTCGGTTATTTCGCTAATAAATTAGGTTAGTTATAGCTTAATTGTCATCACTTTCTACTTCTTGAAATGCTTTTTGCATCGTCGGATTGTTTCTTGTTAATCGCTTTACAGTCAAATCTTCTGCTTTATTATTTGCTAGTCTTAAATTATTTTCGGAAGATATCAAATTGTCTTTAGTCTTTTGAAGGTGCATTATTGTTTTATCTATTTCTTCAATCGCTGTTTTAAACTTATTGCTGGCAAGTTGAAAATTACGAGAAAACTTATCTTTAAAATCATTTAACTCATCTTCAAAATGAGTAACATCGACATTTTGATTTTTCACTTCGATTAATTGACGTTTTAAGCCACTCACATTTAAAGCGGCATCTCTTAATATGGTAATAATCGGAATGAAGAATTGAGGTCTGATAACATACATTTTAGGGTATCGATGAGACATATCTACTATCCCTTGATTATAAAGTTCATTATCAATTTCTAATAAGGATACTAATACGGCGTACTCACAACCTTTTTCATTTCTATCTTTATCTAGTTCTTTAAGAAAATCTTCATTTCTCTTCTTGGTAGCCGTTTCATCCATTTCATTTTTCATCTCAAACATGATAGAAATGATTTCAGTACCTTCGATGTCATAATCCTTAAAGATAAAGTCTCCTTTACTACCTGAGGTAGAATCATTATCTTTTTCAAAGTAGGCATTCTTAAAAGCGGTCGCTCTTAGTTTATTAAACTCTATTTCACAGTGTTGTTCTAAAGTTTCACCAACCATTTTAGTAGAGGCTCTCGCTTTTAAATCCTTATAAAAGTCAATTTGTTCTTGTTTTTGTTTAAGTTGACGTTCATAATCATCTTTTAGAGATTGTTCATGAATTTTCTTAATGTTTTGGGCTTGTTCAAGATCAGATTTTAACTTAAGAATTGATTGTTCTTTTTCCGATAAGGTTTGATGGTTCTTCGTTAATACTTCATTAATTTCTAGTTTCTTTTTATCTGCTTCGGCTGCTAAACTAGCTTCTAGTTGTTGAATTTGTTTTTCTTTATCTGACAAAGCAGTTTGAAATAGACTCACTTTCTTGTTAAGTTCAGCATCCTTCTTTTGTGCGGTTTCAATTTCAACGAGTTTCTTTTGTTGATCAATTGAACGCTCTAATTCACCAATCTTACTTTCTAAGACAGCTTTTTCTTTTGAATACGCTGCTAAAAGAGTGGCTTTTGTGGCATTCTTTTCAGTATTTAATTTATCCTCAAAAGAATCAACAATCATAGTTAGTTTATCTTTTTCTGTTTTTAAAGCTGCATAATCCTCTTTTAATTTGTTTTCAAGTTCGATTAAGGCAATCTTCTTATTGGCTTCTTCTTGCTCTTTAACACTTTGAAGTTGAATCTTATAGGTTTCATCTTTCTTAGATTTTATCGCCTCTAGTATTAAGGCATTGTCTACGGTTTGAAGTTCCTGAAGATCAATAATATCGCCAACTTCTCCTTTTTCCTCTAATCTTAAGGTTTGAGGATCTACTATACTTACTTTAATTTTAGCCATTTTTTGGTTACCCCTTTCGACCATAAATAGATTTACTAAATAAAATTATATGATAGTTACATTATACTATTTTATTAAAATAAAGGACCAAAAAAAGTATTTAAGTGATTTAAAACATCGTTTCATAATCTAGATAATGAATCATTATATTATTTTAAAAAACAACGGTAATTTACTAAATTATATTGTGTTATGTTAAACTTATAATAGAGGTGAAACTAATGAAAATAATAAACTCAAACAATGCGCCAAAAGCGATTGGTCCTTACAGTCAAGCGATTCTATCGGGAAACACATTATATGTTTCTGGACAATTACCAATTAACCCTGTCACAAATGAAATACCACTTGATACAGCTTCTCAAACCCTCCAATGTCTAAAAAACATTGAATCTATTTTAAATGAAGCTTCGATGAATTTAACCAATGTTGTTAAATGCACGGTATTATTAATAGATATGAATCACTTTAATCAAATGAATGAAATCTACGCTAACTTCTTTGGTAATCATAAACCAGCTCGAATGGCTTATCAAGTCTCAAGGCTTCCTAAAGATGTCTTTGTAGAGATTGATTGTATTGCCGTTAAAGAATGATATTCGTTTATTAATTATATTGAAGATTGATTTTAATTTGGTGTGCTATAATATTTTTAGGTGATAAAATTGAAAAGACATGAAACAAAATCCGTTAAAGTTGGTAATCTTACTTTTGGCGGTAATAATAAAGTATATATCCAATCTATGACCAACACGCAAACCTATGATGTTAAGGCGACCGTCGCCCAAATCAAACGGTTAGAGGAGGCCGGTTGTGAGATTGTTAGAGTAGCTGTGTTAAATAAAAGAGATGCTGCTGCATTAGGTGAGATTAAAAGACAAATTAAGATTCCTTTAGTCGCAGACATTCACTTTGATTATAAACTTGCCATTGAAGCCGTTAATCAAGGGGTTGATAAGATTAGAATTAACCCGGGTAATATTGGATCGATGGAAAAGGTTCAAGCGGTTGTCGATGCTTGTAAATCAAAAAATATTCCGATTCGAATTGGCGTTAATAGTGGATCAATGATGGATGGGATGGATCCAACCCCAGAAAATATGGTCAAAGCTGCTAAATATCATGTTGATATTTTAGAATCTTTAGGTTTCTATGATATTGTCTTATCCTTAAAAGCGACCAACATTGAAACAATGATTGAAGCTTATAGACTGGCAAGTGTTACCTTTCCATACCCACTTCATTTAGGCGTCACTGAAGCTGGTACAGCCTTTGGTGGCTCGATTAAGAGTGCGATGGCTTTAGGCATCTTACTTTATGATGGAATTGGTAATACCATTAGAGTATCTTTAACCGATACCCCAGAAATAGAAATAAGAGCCGCAAAAGAGATATTAAATAACTTAGGCTTAAGAGATAACACCCCTAATTTAATTAGCTGTCCTACTTGTGGTAGAATCCAATACGATATGATCCAAATTGCTAAAGATATTGAAACCTATCTTACAACGGTTAATAAAAAGATTACGGTTGCCATCATGGGCTGTAAAGTGAACGGTCCTGGAGAAGCTAAACACGCTGATATTGGGGTTGCGGGCGGTAAAGGTGAAGCCGTCATCTTTAAAAAAGGTGAAATCGTTACGAAAGTTAAAGAATCAGAAGTTTATGATACATTAACCAAAATGATTGATGAATTTTAAATTATATACATAAAAAGAAGTTGATACTAGGTCAACTTCTTCTTTTTTTTGTTTATCGTTTATTATTATCCAGCCAGTGGATCAAATGGAATACCAGAAGCCTTTGGTGCTCTAGATTTCTTAGAAGTAATGGCTAAGACAATTAAGGTTACCACGTAAGGTAAGATTCTAAAGAACATCGCAAATGGAATATTTGGATAACTTGACATCCAACCACTGATAACATCAATCCCGAAGTAAACAACCGATAAGGTTTTAAAGAACCCAAAGAAAATAGCAGCTAAGAGAACTCTTGATGGTTTCCATTGACCAAAGATTAATACTGCTAAAGCTAAGAACCCGTATCCAGAAACAGTCCCTTCAAATGAGATTGAAGTCGGAATAACATAAGCTAGTCCACCAAGCCCACCTAAGAATCCACTAATTAATACCCCAGCCCAACGATACTTAATCACATTTATCCCGGCAGATTGTGCTGCTTGTGGGTGTTCACCACAGGCAGATAATCTTAACCCGAATTTGGTATATTTAAATACCAATACTGTAATAATTAAGATTAAGATCCCAATATAAGTCGTTAAATAGGCATGGTTGAAGAACACATAGTTAACAAAAGGAACCTGATGCAAGAAATTACTCTTAAACTCAAAGACAGGTGAAAAATAGATTCTTGTATCATGTACAATTGCCTTTGAAAGATAGACAACTAATGCTGCCGCCAATAGGTTAAGTGCCGTGCCACCAATGGTTTGGTCAGCTCTCATCTTAATCGCTAAGAAACCTAATAAACTTGAAAATATTAAACCGGCAATCCCAGCGACTATTAAGGCTAACAACAATAATAGTTGCGGATTCATCTGAACTTTTAGAACACTTTGCATGTAGTGTAAAAACAATACTCCAAAGAAAGCCCCAATAACCATTATCCCTTCTAAGGCAATGTTAACTGTACCGCTCTTTTCAGAAAATAAACCCGCTAAAGCGACAATTAGTAGCGGAATAATAAAATAAAATGATTGACTAATGATAAAGCTCATTGGTTCACCTCCTGTGGTTTCGTAACCAGATCAGAGGGTAATTTGTCTTTTGGTTTCTTATTCTTTTTAAGTTTCGCGATATACTGTCCGACGATTAAAGCGAACGCGCTGAAATATAGGATGACCGCAATAATTAAGTTAACAATTTCTGAGGCATACCCTAGTGATTGCATTGGGTCGCCAGCTAGTTTGATGTATTGAATGAATAAGGCTGCAAAGAAGACACCAACTGGATGAGAGTTTCCTAATAACGCAATAGGAATTCCATCAAAACCGGCCCCTAAAACAACGTTTTCTAATGAATATTGATTGCCTAAGTTTCTAGTTGATGGCGCTAATATAAAGAGTGCTCCACCAATCCCTGCTAAAAATCCTGCGATTGCCATTGATAAAATAATGGCTCGTTTTTCATTAACACCTGCATATTTAGCGGCATCTCGATTCATCCCAACACTCTTTAGTTCTCTACCAAAGACTGTCTTATTTAATACAAACCAAATCAATACCACCGAACCAATCGCGATAATAATCCCAAAGTCTAGTCCAGAATTAGGGAAGATTTTGTCTAAAAAAGCATAAGGCGTTCTTGCTGCTTGGTCAACGACAATTGTTCTATTTTGGGCCCCATCAACCATATAAGGTCTAAGTGGTCCCCCTAAAATACTATTAACAATAAACATGCCAATATAGTTAAGCATAATACCCGAAATAACAATATTGACATTAAACAATGCTTTAAATATCCCAGCAATAGCACCCCATAAAGCACCGGCTAAACCGCCAGCTAATAAAGCGATTGGCCATTGCATAAACCCTAAACCATCGCCCATTATTCCAACGACACAAGCCGTAAATAAGCCCATTGTATATTGCCCACTCGCACCGATATTAAAGACACCTGTTTTAAAGGCAAACGCCACCGCTAAACCTGTAAAAATTAATGGTGTAGCATAATACAATAATTGACCAATCCCAATCCAAGGTCCTCGTGGATTATTAAATGCGCCTAATAATAACCTTGAAATCCCTAAACCAGCGTTATTAATATTGGTTATTAAGATAATAATAATACCCAATAATATTCCCAATAAAATCGCTAGTAATGAGGCGGTAATATTTTTAAAGCCTTGAGATACCTTAAAATTATTCCATTTTGAGGTTAATTTTTGTTTAATATCGTTCATCATTTATTACCTCGTAGAGTTTCCATCTTGTCAAGTTCTTCTTGGCTAAAGGATAAGAGAGGGTTTGGATCTTTCTTAACGCCAGCCATGTAAAGACCTAACTCATCAACTGTAATATCTTTTGCCAAAACATCTTTAACTATCTTACCCTCATACATCACTAAGATTCGATCACTAATACTCATCACTTCATCTAATTCAAATGAAATCATTAAGATTGCCTTACCACGATCTCTTTCTTGTATAATTTTCTTATGGGCAAATTCAACTGCACCAACATCTAGTCCTCTTACAGTTTGAATTGAAAGTAAGAAATCTGAATCTTTATCTATTTCTCTTGCGATAATCGCTTTTTGTTGGTTCCCACCAGAAAGCGATCCAGCAGGTGTTTTAGGCCCTTGTCCACTTCTGACATCAAAGTCGTTAATTAATTGCTCTGCTAGATTAATGATTGGTTCATTTTGAATGATACCTCTTTTTTGGAAAGGCATAAGATGATATTTCTTTAAAACTAAGTTATTAGCTAGCGTATCTTGTAAAATTAAGCCATATTTTTGTCTATCTTCTGGAATATGGCTCATCCCATGATCATTTCTATACCTAATTGATTTATGAGTGATGGTTTCATAATTTAAGTAAATATTGCCACTAGATGGTTTAATTAAACCAGATATCGCATAACCTAGTTCACTTTGGCCGTTCCCATCAATCCCAGCGATACAAACAATCTCACCTTTATGGACTTTAAATGAAACATTATCAACCACTTGTTTGTTTGTTAAATTTGAAGTAACTGATAAGTTTTCTACCATTAGAACCGCATCACCCAATGTGGTTGGTTTCTTTTCAATAAAAAAATCAATCTCTCTACCAACCATCATATTAGATAGTTTTTCTTTTGTAGTATCTTTAACATCGACTGTCCCCATACGTCTACCACGTCTTAGGACAGTTACTCTATCACATACAGTCATGATTTCATCTAGTTTATGGGTAATAAAAATAATTGATTTACCTTCTTTAGATAAATTTTTCATAGTCACCATTAACTGTTTTATCTCTTGAGGGGTTAAAACAGCAGTTGGCTCATCAAAAATCAAGATATCATTTTTTCTGAATAACATCTTTAAGATTTCGGTTCTTTGTTGAGCCCCAACCGTAATATCTTCAACGATATCATTAGGATTTAAATGGAGTTCGTACTTTTCACAAAGTTCAAGAATATGTTGTTTGGCTTTTTTTCTATCAATAATAGCCCCATTCTTCATGGGTTCGATTCCCATAATGATATTATCTAAAACAGAAAAAACTTCTACCAATTTGAAGTGTTGATGAACCATCCCAATGGCTAAGTCATTGGCATCATTTGGGCTATTAATGTCAACTTCTATCCCATCTTTTAAGATTTGTCCTTCATCGGCTTTATACATCCCAAACAAGATAGACATTAAGGTTGATTTCCCGGCACCGTTTTCGCCTAATAATGCATGGATTTCGCCACGTCTTAATTCAAAAGTAATATTATCATTAGCGACAATACCAGGAAATCTTTTTGTAATATTACGCATTTCAATTATGTTCTGCATAGTTAACCTCTCTATTAAAAAACGGGGATAAGGAATCCTTATTCCTTATCCCTTTTTATTTTTAAATAACTTTAATTCTTTAATTATTCAAATGGAATAACGTTTACTTTAACTTCAGCAGTTTCAAATTGTTTAGCTGCTGATCCATCATCACCAAATGCACCAATAACGTCAGAAACTTCTTGTGTCCCATCAACTAATTTATTGAAAATAGATTGATAGTCAGCATTAGTAAAGGTTGAAAATTTAGAATTTGCCATTGGAAGATTGACACCATCTTTAGCAGCGTCTAAGATTGCAGAAACACCACCAAAATCACTTTCCCATTTGCCTGTTTCATAAATAGCTTCTAAAGCTTGAATAACAGATTGGCTTAAGTTCTTAGTAGCAGATGTAATAACTGTAGGTGAGTCAAATGATTGGTCTACGTCAACGCCAATAACTTTCTTATTAGCACTTGCGGCAGCGGCCATAACTGATTGTCCAACTGCACCACCACAGGCAAAGATTACTTCAACACCAGATTGATACATTGCTGCAGCGGCAGCTTGTACTTCTGGAGTTGCAGCGAAGTCGCCAGTATATAAATAATCAACTGATACAGCGTTAGCAGCTAACTGTAATTCTGATGCAGCAGCTGCGGCACCTTGTACAAAACCATGTCCAAATCTTTGAACAGCTGGTACAGCCATACCGCCCATAAAACCTAATTTACGATAGCCATCTTTAACAGCAGCGTATCCCGCTAAGAAACCTGATTGTTCTTCAGCATAGAATACTGAATAAACGTTGCTTTCTAACGTACCATTGGTAGCGTTAGCTGGGTTACCATCAAGTAAGATAAACTTAATATCTGGATGGTCTTTTTGAACCGCATTAATTGGTTCTTCAAATAAGTAGCCCGGTGTAACTATTACTTTTGCACCATCTGCAATCGCTTGTTCAATCGCAGAAATATATTGTGCTGTTGCTGCTTGTGTAGGTTTGATATATCCATAAGAAATACCATTTTCTTTTGCGTAAGCCTTAACCCCTTCATAAGCCCCTTGGTTAAATGACTTGTCTGTGATATCACCTTTATCGGTAATTAAGACAATTTCTTTAGGACCACCGCCACAAGCCGTTAATCCAATGATTGCGAATAAGGCTACAGCGAAAACTAATAATTTCTTCATTCTCTTTCCTCCCTGTGTTGAATGATTTTAAATCTCGAAGTAAATATTTTACTCTATTGGTATTTTAGCACTAAAATGAAAGCGTTTCAATAGAAAATCAGTAAAACTTAATTTAAATCTGTTCGAAATCAATTACCTGCGCATTTAAATCCTGATAGAATTCTTTTTCATGGGTTACCAATATAACAGTCCCTTGATATTCTAAGAGCGCTTTTTTTAAGGCTTCTTTAGCTTGAATGTCTAAGTGATTTGTTGGTTCATCTAATATTAAAACATTACTTTTATACTGATGCATTAAGGCAAGTCTAACTTTGGTCTGTTGCCCACCACTTAAACTAGACAATGGTCTTCTTGCTTGTTCATAAGTAATACCATATTGCGCCAGTAAGGTATAAACCTCTTTTTGATTGTCAACATCCATCACATAATATAAATGCTCAAAGGCGGATAAATTTTCTTCTAAGTCTAATTCTTGAGAAAAATAATTAATTCTTGCGGTATCAATCCATTCATAAGACCCACTAATAGGTTCGATCATTTCGATGATGGTTTTAATTAGGGTTGATTTACCAATTCCATTATGACCTGTAATTACGGCGATGGTATTCTTTCTAATCACAAACGAGAAAGGATTTAATAAAGGTTGTTGGTTATAACCAATCACTAAATCATTCACTTTTAAAACTTCTTTTCCAGTATCGCTACTATAAGGAAACCAAAAACGAAGTTTCTTTGGTTTAATTGGTTTATCGATGACTTCCATCTTCAATAAGGCTTTTCTTACACTTTGAGCACGTCTGGTTGTAGAGGCTCTGACTAAGTTTTTTTCGACAAAAGTTTGTTTTACTTTTATCTCACGTTGTTGAGATTCATAAGCTTTTTCTTGTTGTTCTATCCTTAAGGCTCTTGTCTCTAAATAAAATTGATAATCGCCTTTGTATCGAGTGATTTTAGTATTTTCTATCGCTATGACTACTTTAGCGATATCTTTAACAAAACCTTCATCATGTGAAACAACGATGAATGTTTTTTCGTATGCTTTTAGAAACTTAGTTAGCCATTCTATGTGGGCAACGTCAAGAAAGTTAGTTGGTTCATCTAAAATTAACACATCACTTTCTTTTAACAGGAGTTTAGCTAAGATAATTTTTTCCCGCATTCCAGAAGATAAGCGTTCGATCTTATGTTCTAAAACATCCATATCCATTCCCAATCCACCAATCACATTACTTAAAGAGGATTTAATTCTATAGAAGTCACTTTCTAATAATGTATCTTGAATTTCTGATGCATAATGTAAGTCTTTTTCAACATTACTAGACGTCCCATTTGCAATCGCTTGATAATAGTTATTCATCTTGTCTTCTAAATTAAATAGTGGCTCATAAACTTCCAAAAGATAGTGTCTAACTAATTTTTGGTTATCAACACGAGCGTATTGATCTAAATAACCAACCGTAATCGTATTTAACCAATTAATGGTCCCTTTATCTGGTGTGAGTTCTTTAACCAGTAAATTTAGTAGCGTCGTTTTACCACTCCCATTGGGTCCAACAATAACCATATGTTCACCTTCAAAAAGGCGCATTTCTGCGCCATCAAAGATTGGTTTTTCTTGGTATTTAAAACTTAAATTGTTGACATCTAAATAACTCATACTAAACCTCTAAATGTTTTATCTCATCAATTGTACTGTCAGTATAAACATAATAATCAAAACATTTTTCATTTGGTCTTACAAAGACCACTTCATTTTCATTGATATATTTTAAAATTTGTTTTGGGGCAGGGTAAACAATGATAACCTTATTACCTTCTAATAATTCAAACCCTTTGGGATTAATCATCGGATTTTTCTTTTTATCTTTGATTTGCCAGTGCCTTAAAGAATTAAAGGATAACTCTTTAATGTTCCCTACAAAAATAAACTTAACCAGATAATTTATCTCGTTGAGTTTAAAATCATAGTCATAGGCTTTATGACTTGATTTAGATAACATCCCTAATTGAGACAGTTTATCAATGATATTCTTTTTTTGTCGTCGCTCTACGTTTGTAATAATAATCCAAAAACCTATCACTAGGATTACGAAAACTACGCCGACAATAATATATTCAATATTTTCCATTTTTACCGCTTTTCTATTAGATAAGTAACTGCTTCATAAGGTCTTAAAGTAAGACTGGTTAAAGTGGTCTTTGAATCTTCATAATTAGATAATAAGATTTTAGCTACTTTAAACCCTCTAATCGATACTTTTTCGGTTGTATCAAAGAAGTTACATACTGTTAAAATCATTTTATCATTTTCTCTTAGGTAGGCATAGACATGTTTATGTTTTGATAAAAGTTGTTTATAAGTCCCATAGACGAGTGTTTTTAAAAACGCTTTGTGTTTTCTTAGCTTAAAGATCTTTTGATAGTGTTTATAAATCGTTTTATGATCTTCTAGGTTTTTTTTAACATTAACCTTTTGATAGTCTGGACAGACATTAAACCAAGGTTTATTTGTGCTAAACCCCGCATACTTAGAATCATCCCAACTCATTATTGTTCTAGCGTTATCTCTGCTTCTTAGCCCCGTAAAATAGATAAATTCCGCTTCATTCTGACCGCCTTGTTTAACTTCTAAATCATGGGTCGTTTTTACTGAAACATCATTAAAGTCTGCAACGGTTTTAAATGGGTAATTTGTCATCCCGATTTCTTCACCTTGATATACAAAGGGAGTCCCCCACATAAAATACAAGGCTTGACCTAACATTGAACCACTTAAATAAGGCTTTTCTGAATTACCATACTGACTCATCACTCTTGGTTGATCATGGTTGAGCCAATAAATCGGGATCCAGGCTTTACCATATTGACCCAATTGCCATTTTTTAAATATTTCTTTTAAAGAAACTAGATTAACGACTATTTTTTCATCCATACTGGTCATGTTCCAAACGTTATTATGCCAGTTATGATCAAAGTTAAAAACCATGTTCATTGAACCATTTTTAATACCCGCATAACGGTTAGCTTCTGCTGGAGTCGCACCTCCACCGACTTCACCAACAGTCATAATATCGTATTTGCGCCAGACTTTTTCGTTGAATTCTTTTAAATAATCAAATAAAACGGGAATGTTAGAAAACATTCTCCAGTCAGGTTTATATTTAGAAGAACTCTCCATCTTAGAATCTACTAATTCTTCTTTTCGACCAATATGGGCAACCGCGTCTACTCTAAACCCATCGATTCCTAAATCCAACCAAAACTTGGCAATCTCTTGCATCGAAGATCTTACTTTCTGATTTGACCAATTCAGATCAGGCATTTTACGAGAGAATATTTTCATATAATACTGACCCGTTATCTGATCTTTTTCCCAACAGGATCCCCCAAAGAAGGAAGCCCAATTGGTCGGTTCTACTTCAACCCCATCCATGATTCTCCCATCAGCCCAAATATAATAATCTCGATAGGGATTATCTTTAGACTTTCTAGATTCAATGAACCATTGGTGTTCATCAGAGGTTTGATTCATCACAAAATCAGCAATAATTCTAATTCCCTTTTCATGCGCTTCAGCAATTAAAGCTTTCATATCATCCAATGTTCCAAATGAGGGATCAATATCATAATAGTCACTCACATCATAGCCATTATCATCCATCGGTGATTTATAGAAAGGACAAAGCCAGATAAGAGTAATCCCTAAATCTTTTAAATAATCTAATTTTTCTCTAATACCATTAATATCGCCAATCCCATCACCATTGGAATCTTTAAAACTTTTCAAATATATTTCATAGCCGATGGCTTCTTTCCACCATCTATACTCATAAAATGACATCTTATTACCCCACTTATCACTTAATATCTTACCATAAAACAACTAAAAGTTAACAGTCTTAATCAGTATTATAAATTAGCAGATTTACATCTTTTAAAAAATTATGGTAAAATATGGTTTAAGGGTGAAGATATGAAAGTATTAAAACTGACAATTTTATCAATCTTAGTTTCTTTATCTTTTTTTATTGTGCCAATCTTAAGAGCTGAAACAACAAACTTAGAAATCTATTACTTTGGTGATAGTGAAACTTATGAACTTACCACACTCAGAATTCATGATTTAGACACCTTCGAATATTATGACTTTACCAGTGAAGAATATTTAATCAATGATGTGGTTTGGTTAAAGTTTACTTTAGTTGACATTGAACTCATTAACACGAACTATCAACTGATATTAACCATTGATGAATATGTCAAAGTATACCCATTTACCCTAGATGAGCCGTTTAAAACAGAAACCCTTTATCAGTACTATCTAAGAGGCAGCAATCTCACTTCTAATACCGAAGCGTTAACCAGTTTAGTTTCTTATGCGACATTTATTGATGGAAAAAACATTAAAGTTGTCACAAGTGCCAAAAGCACTGGTGTCCCTACTATTAAAGTCCAATCAAATGATGTCTTCAGTGAAGTTAAATCGATTAAAGATCTCGTCGATGGTTATCTAATTGAACTCGAAGATGATTTAGATGTTAAAAAAGAGTACACATTAGATTTTGACTTCAATGATGGGTTTGGATACCAAAGAGTTAATGTTAGATTGGATGGTATTTATAATCAAGGGTTCTTTGAGTCTGCTTACCACTACGATTCTAATGACTTAGGTTCTACTTATACAAAGTCCAGAACCACCTTTAAACTATGGGCACCAACCTTAAATAGTGTCAAGCTAAACCTTTATAGCGAGGGCACTAAAACGGTTTTTGATATGCAACCAAGTGCTTATGGGGTTTATGTATTCACTTTTATTGGTGATGCGAAAAACAGAAGTTACACCTATTCATTTGAACGTTTTGGCGTCGAATATGAAATTGTTGACCCTTATTCAAAACACTTATCCAGTGATTTAACCAAGAGTTTAGTGGTCGCTTTAGATGAGACAAATCCTTCTGACTTCACTTCTATCGAACTACCTTATTTTAGTGGTTCTTATGGAGATGCAGTCATCTATGAAACCTCTATTCATCAAATGACGGGTGATCCGCTTTCAAATGGAACTTATAAAGATACTTATGTTGGCTTGTCTCGATCTAATACCACTTATGAATATAAAGACACAGAATATACAACCGGCATTGCCCACTTAAAGGAATTGGGGATTACCCATGTTGCCTTAAGTGATCTTCTTGATACTAAAAATAGTTTAAGTGTGATTAATAGAGCTTTCCAGTTTGATCAAAGTATAACCAAAGATATCTATGAGGTTAAGAATCTCATTAAAGCAATGGCAAATAACGGGATTAGAGTGATCCTTGACATTGATTTATATAACCCTGTGATTGAAGGTTTAGAATTGTTAATGCCAGGTTATTATTATGAACAAACTAACGGAGAAATTATTAAAAACGAAAATAAAGAAGCGTTTTTCAACACCGATCATTCTATGACCTCGCGTTATATTGAATCATCGTTGGCTTACTTATTAGAAGAATACAAATTATCAGCCTTAAAGATTAGCCCCTTAAATGGCTTAATGATTGATGATTTAAATAAAATTCAAAGATTAGGAACTGCCTTGGATGAAGATTTTTTAATGTATGGGGAGTTTAATAGTTATACTTCTAAATCTTTAACTGGAAAACTTACTAAACAAGCCTTAGACCAAGTGAAATTTGTTGGGGTTATTGATCAAAGTTTAAATACCTCTGAAAATGCTTGGGTTAAAGGTGGATCCCTTGGAGCACAAACAAAGCGTAACATTTTATCCAGTTCTACACCTGAGTTTAATAACCTCACCCCACACCAAATGTTTAATCGTTTACCTGACATGTCAAACTTAACTTACAGTGAACGTCAACAATATAAAGCATTATACTTACTTTCATTTTCAACCCCAGTCATTAGAGGTGGAGAAGAATTTAACAACACTTCAAGTGTCCTTAAATACCAAAACAAAGAAAATAATCAAACATTCATGATGTATAAAGATTTAATTGATTTTCGATTTAACCATCTTTCTATTAAACTACCAGAACACCGAGAAATAAAGAGTATGGTTAATATTCAGTCAGACGCTAATTTAATCTATTACCGCATTACCAATCAATACGATTTATACCCTGATATTTTAATCATTCACCATAATAGTGTTAACAACTCAACCTCATTCACATTACCAGAAGGCCTCCCAGGAGAAACCTCCAGTTATAATATTGATGGTGACTTTTATTGGAAAGTGGCCTTCGATAGTAGCTATGGATTAGAAATAGATTCTGCCTATGAAAACGGAGATTCAATTAACCTTATCCCTAACCAAACATTAGTCTTATATTACGGATTGAATTTAAACAACGCGATTGTTCCACCCGTACCTAACATTCCTGATAGTCCTTCTAATAGTAACCAAACACTGATTGCCTTGATTATGGTGGGTTCACTTATCATTGTGGCAGGTATAATCGGAACATACTTTATCTTAAGAACCAGTAAAGATGAACAATAAAGGTAAAAAGAAAACTGCCATTTGGCAGTTTTTTTGATTAAGTTACATTAGCCCGAAAAAGGTAATAATGATAATTTAAATATTTGTTTGATAAATGGAATACCGATGATTGTAATAGTTAAGATAAGACTTACCACAAGATAGTTTACACATAGTAAGCCTTTATGACTTAATCGTATTCATTATCTCTAGTATTTCTAATGGGGTACTAACAAAGTATTCAGGTTCATAAGGCATTAGATCTTCTTTTGTCCTAAAACCATATAATACGGCGATTTTAACTAGATCAGCGTTAATCGCAGTCTTCATATCCGTTTGAGTATCACCAATATAGATGGTTTCTTCTTTAGTAACCTTTAATTCTTCCATTACCTTTAGGACCATACTTGGATCAGGTTTAGGAAGATTTATCTTTGAGGTTCCGATCACAACATCAAAGGTATTAGGAAATAGTTTTTCCATTAAACTTTGGGTTACAGGCGCTTGTTTGTTAGAAACAACCGCTAACAGATACCCTGATTTTTTTAAAGTATTTAATACTTTAGGAATCCCTTCATAAGGTTTGGTGTAATCTAGTTGATGGGCTTGATAGTAATCGTTATAAATCTTATAGTACCTATCAAATAGTTCTCCTTCTAAAGGTTCATTTAAAGCATGTTCCAGCAAATACTTGGGTCCCTGACCTAAATAAGCCTTTACTTGATTAGCTTCAATTAATGGCCGGTTTAATTGTTTTAAAAGATGGTTTACCGCACTGGTTAAATCCTTAACCGTATCTAAGATGGTTCCATCTAAATCAAATATCACTAACTTCATTTTAACACCCGATTAATAATCTTATGGTAGATTGGTAACATATCTACTTCTCTAACTACCTTATCTATATCACTGATATCAACCCACTTGACGCCATTGGTTTCAAGGCTGTTTACTTCTAGAGATTCATTTTCATCAGCCATAAATGCAAACGACACATTAAAATGTTGGTGAGAGGAAATCACACCACCATTTTTATGGTGCATCCATACAGGCAGTATTTCAATACTAACCGGAGCTTTAGAGATAAAATCAACATTTTTTAAGCCTGATTCTTCTTTAATTTCTTTTAGGGCTACATAATTAAAATCAATTTCTCCATCCATATGACCACCCATCCATCCCCAACTATCGTAAATCTTATGATAAATCAATAAGACTTTTGTCTTAGTCTGGTTAAAAACAATCCCAGAGGCCGTAAAATGAAAAAACTCTTGGCGAAAATAGAGTTTTTCTTTAAATAATTCATAAGCACGAATCATATAAGCTTTATCACTGGCTTCAAAATCATCTTGAGGTTCATAATTTAAAATAATATCCATCTTCTTACTTCCTATCTAAATAAACCGATTTATCTCAACTAAAAAGGTTGTTTTTTTAAAATAACTGTGTTAATATAATTAAGCATGAAATGCAGCCTTAGCTCAGTCGGCAGAGCAACAGACTCTTAATCTGTGGGTCCGGGGTTCGATCCCCCGAGGCTGTACCAAAATAACGACTAAAACGCTTATTAAGGCGTTTTTTTATTTTAGTTGGTTTTTAACTTGACTATAACCGATATATTGACTTGTGATGACGTTATCAACCACTTTAAATAAGGTTGGCGTGCCGTAAAGTCTAACACTTAACATTGAGGTTGCCCCAACATTAGAATAAGTTTCATCACTGGTGGTTTCAACTGGATAAGTAGAAAAGTTATATAAATAGAGTTTAATAGAACCCGTATCCGCATAGCTTAATACAGTTTGTTTAATTTCATCACAGAATTTGCACCCATCACTATATATATAAATAAAATACGTTCCTTCGGCTTGTTCCATCGCATTCGCCTTGGTGACTTGTCGGTTCTTAAAGTCACTATAATCTAAATTGCCTGCCACTTCACACCCCGCAAGGGCACCAAGCGTTAGGATAATCATAATAATCTTAATGAATTTCATTATTTTATCTCCTTAGTATAAAAGTTCATTTATCGTTAAATAATTAAAATTAATTTGTTTTACTGATTTTGTAACCGTGGAAATGACATAACCATTAAACCCTGTTTGATAACAGTATAAATCATCAATTGTTCCATACCAAATAGATGACTCTTGGTGGGCAATATTAAAGACAATATTTTGATAGGGTTTTACCAAACCACCATAATATTTAATATAAGCTTCTTTGGCGGTCCAATAACGCATAAAGGTAAGATCTTTATTTTCTGATTTGTTAAAAACTTCTAGTTCATTAAGCGCTAATACTTTCTTTTGAATTTTGACTTCTTTAACCAACTCAATATCACAGCCAACTAACTCATTGGTAATAACTACCATTACATAATTATGACTATGACTCTTTGAAATATAGGCAACATTATTTTCTAACATTAATTTAGGGGTATAAATGACTTTATAATCAAAATAGCCCTCTTTTCTTAAGGCAGCTTTTAATAAAAGGTCCCCTGTTATTCTTTGGGCTTGTTGAAGAGGCAATTTAAAGGTTTTAATACGTTCTTGTGAGGCCTCATCTAAACGGTTAAAATAAGTTTCTGCATTATGAAGTGTTTCAGTAAGATAGATATTAATCATTGTCTTAATAAAAAATAACCTATAAAAAAGGTTATTTCTTTGAGATTTTCATGGATAAATACCCTTGTTCAAATGCTTCAGGGTAAGGGTATCCGACTTCACGCATACGTTTAAATTGAACATAAACTAGGCCTCTTTCATCATCAATTCTTGTGATAACGCCTAAATTTTTTTCATTTTTAACTTGGACTTTTTCGCCAATATATCTTTTTTGCTCTTGCAATGACATTAAATCCCCTACTTTCACACTCTATTATAACACGAAATTACTATTTATTTAGTATTAATGGTACTTCTAATTCTTCTTTTGTTAAACCGGCATGATGGGCTTTAAATGGTTTAGTCTTTAAAAATTGAAACATTTTATTATTTATCGCGATACTGAAGTAATCTCCAATAAACGCATTAATTTTTAAATGTGGTTTACCATATCCAAATAAATGTGAGGCTAAAATTTCTTTTTTAGATAATAAGACAAAGTCCTTTCCAAAGTATTGATTAAATAAGGTTTGAAATAATTCATGTTGGTCTTTTTTAACAAAGAAGGTAGTTGCCCTTGGTTCTATGGAAGGCAAAATTCTTAAAGTGTCTAAAAAGTCTTTATAATCATCAATCAAGATCGGTTCGACATCAATTAAACCATGATCAGCAGTGGTGATAACTAAAATATTCTCACCGATTTCACTTAAGAACCGTTCATAAGAAGTATTTAGAGCTTTTACTATCTGTTTTGTCTTTAGCCCAGTAATTCCCGCTTCATGAATCGTTGAATCAGGTTCAGTCCAGTAACAATAACTAAACGATTTTGAGCCTTTGGTAATCATTAAAAGTCTATTTAGTTCATCATCAAATGTTTCATGGCCTCCTATTTTAAAGGAAGGAAACAGTATTTCTAAATGGAGATTAGGATTTACTTCTCTGATTTGGTCGACTATATTGATATAACTCAATGAATCTCTTTGTAGGTTATGGGTTAATACTTTATTCGGGTTATAGTAATCTGTATTTAAAAAAACCGTTGTGATAGAATCATCGATTTGATTATATTGAGTCCACCCCAAATGACCACTACTAATCGGTGGCAACCCTGACAAGATTGCCGTGGTCGCTGCTACAGTCGTTGGCGGAAAGACACTACTTAGGGTTGTTTTAAGATTCTTTCTTAATAAAGAATCACTAGATAAGTTGTGGTTCAATATATTGATACCCATTCCATCTAGCACCATTAATATGACATGCTTATAATCTTTTTTGAGTTCTTGGTCTAATATCTTTAAGGTTGAATACGCTGTTGTTACACCATAATGGTTTAAAATGCTTGCCGAAACATTTAAGATACTATTTTGATAATCAGGCACATGAATTAGTCTTTTCACTAGAGTTTCTTTTCAAAGTTCCAAGCATCTCTAACCATATCATCAATCGTAAGTTTAGCTTCCCAACCTAACAGTTGTTTAGCTTTACTACAATCAGCGAAACTAGTGGCGATATCGCCAGGACGTCTATCTGTTATTTCATAATTTAGTTTAGTTTGATTAACGCGTTCAAAGGCTTCTATTATTTCTAAGACACTTGTGCCCTTACCAGTACCTAAATTAAAGGTTTCAATCCCCTTATGATTATAGTTCAATGCCGCCACATGCCCTTTAGCTAAATCAACCACGTGAATATAATCCCTAACACCTGTCCCATCAGGGGTATCATAATCATTCCCAAACACATAAAGCTTTTCTCTTTTACCTTTAGCAGTTTGGGTAATATAAGGCATTAGGTTGTTCGGAATTCCTGAAGGTAGTTCACCAATTAAACCTGATGGATGGGCACCAATCGGATTAAAATATCTTAACAAAACCACATTAAATCCTGGATGCGCTAAAGTCGCATCTGTTAAGATTCGTTCATTCATTGCCTTCGATTCACCATAAGGATTTGTGGTAATTCCTAGCGGCATGTCTTCAGTAAATGGTGATTTTTGATCTCCATATACGGTAGCACTAGAAGAAAAGATAAACTTTGGCACATGGTGTTTGATCGCAAGTCTAGAAAGCTGAATTGTTGAGCCTAGATTATTAAAATAATATTCCAAAGGTTTACTAACGGATTCACCAACCGCTTTATACCCCGCAAAGTGAATAATCCCATCAAATTGGTGTGATTTAAAAATCACTTCCATTTTGCCCATGTCGGTACAGTTTAACATATAAAAAGGGATTGTTTTTCCAGTTATTTTTTCTAATACATTTAAAGTCCTAATTTGGCTGTTAGACAAATCGTCCACGATGACAACTTCATGACCCTCATTGTAAAGTTCAACAACGGTATGAGATCCAATAAAGCCTAAGCCACCTGATACTAATATTTTCATATAATCACTCCTTAACTAATTATAACATATCTATTTTAGTTTTTTTAACATTAAAAACAACGCATAAAGTAAAATGCAGGCTACATCAATAGCCTGCACTAACCTATTATTTACTTTGATTTAATAAATAAAATAATCACTGGTTAAATATTTTTATGATACGCAAATCTTAAAGAATCACTATCCGTTTTTACATGAACAATCCCGCAATTTACAAATCCTTGACGTTCTAATGATCTAATCATTGGTTTATTCAATGGATGGGTATCTATCCGGATATCCTTAATTTGAAAATGACTGAAAACAAAATTAATCATTTCTTCTATCAAATGTTGATTAATATGACTATCCGATAGCGCAATTCTATGAATCACTTTATAGGGATTGTTATTCAACCATTCGCCCATTATTGAATCATAAACTTCATCATAAGCGTATACACTCATTGTCCCCACAATCTGCCCATTATCTACATAAACAAACAAAGCCTTGTCATTAATATCTTGGCTTAAAATTTCTAAGTTGGGATAATTGTTTTGCCACTGAGTCATAGAAGCTTCTTTCATTCTTTTTTGAGCTTGGTTTATGATTCTCATGATATTGTCTAAATCATTTAAGTGTCCTAATCTAATCATATAATATGCCTCAATTAACATGATACAAGATACTTAAGAAAAAAGCCAAATTGTTTTTAGGCTTTTAAGTCATTAGATAATATATTTTCTTTTTTCTCTTTTAAATGTTTAATAAACTCTGGGATCCGTAAGACTAAATTTAATAAGATACCAATAATTGCCGCTACGGCAATGGCAGGAAAATAAACAATATTCCCATTAATTTTATAGAGGGGGAATCCACCATTAGGCATCGCATAATGACCTCCTATCCCAACAACAAAGATGACGGCAATGACCGCTAGATTTTTAGGATTAAACATGTCTACCTTCTTTTCAATCATTAAAGTAATCCCTTGAGCAGCAATGATACCAAATAGATAAATACTTGCCCCGTTTGTAACAGCAGCCGGTAAAAAGCTTGCGAAATCCGCTAGTGGCGTGAAAGCAAACAATATCGCCAGTACGGCTGTTAGGCCAAATACCCAAGTTGAAAATACTTTAGTAACAGCACTAGCACTAATGTTTTCACCATAGTTTGTTCCTGCTGGACCACCTAATGTGGCTGCGACAATATCACAAACACCGTCTCCGATTAAGTTATCCCCTAATCGATTGGCGATATCATATTTCTTCTTAACACCTTTTCTTTCCGCAAGTTCGTTTACATATAAATCTAATTGAAAAACATGCGCTGTTGATTCTGGTATTGTCACTAAGGCAATTGGAACAATCGCTAATAGTGCTGCTGGTAGATATGACCAATCAGCGGCTGGAATCGAAGAAAAGACTGTCCAATTTAGAACATCAAAACCAGTTGCTTGACCAGCACCACTACCAATTAAATTAATATCTAAGATTAAGGTTAAAACAAACCCAACTAATATGCCTAATAAAATCGGTATCTGGCTAACAAAGCCTTCTCTTAAAAATGATGTAAACCCAATAATGGATAATAAAGTAATACTTGAGATTAAGAAACTCGTTGTATCTAACATCCCGTTTGATCCGATTTGAAAGGAACCAGTGATTGCCCCTCCTGCTAATGATAACCCAATGATTGCCGCTACGGGTCCTGTTACATGGGCTGGTAATACTTTATCTATTTTGTCTTTACCAAAATATTTAACAATGACCCCAGCGATGATTGAAATTAGCCCTGATAATATAATAGCGATTTGAATCGGGCCTAAAATCTCTAATTCAATTAACCCAACACTGTTCCAATCTTGTCCTAACGATGCATAATAAGATGCCCCTACGATCGAAACCGCTGGAATGTATGAAAAACTACTTCCAAAATATAAAGGTATCTTACCTCTTGTTACCAATAAAAATACCAAGGTGGCTACCCCACTGGTAAGGATGGCAGTGGGAATATTAAATTTCATTAATAAGGCTGCCAATACTGTTGCGGGTAACATTACTAAAAATTGTTGAACCGCAAATAGTAACGATTTTACAATCGTTGGTTTCTCGTCAGGAAGATACCCGACGACTACTTCTTTATTTGTCATATAGACCCCTTTCTCTTAGGCCTTCTCTAACAAAAAAGGGCACTAATAAAGTGCCCTTAACATAGTCAAAAATGCTTTTATACCTTCTGTTGCTCGCTGACAACTGTTAAAGGACCTAATTTTTCTAACTCTTATTGTATCTCTTTTTAAATTTTATTACAACCCTTTATTTGTAAAGAAATTAATCTAGGATAGTAACCCAATGATTTGGATCTTCTATTTCACCAAACTGAATTCCACTTAATAAATCATATAGTTGTTTTGAAATTGGTCCCATTTCTTTGTTATAAGGAAAGACATGTTTTATCCCATAATGGGTGATTGAACCAACTGGTGTGATTAAAGCAGCAGTTCCACAAGCACCTGCTTCAACTAAGTTTTCTAATTGATCTATATAAACATCTCCTTCAACCACCTTTAAGCCTAACTTATGTTCAGCCAACCATCTAATTGAACGGTTTGTAATACTGTTTAGAATTGAAGGTGATTTTGGTGTAATATAAACATTTTCTTTCGTAATCCCAAAGAAATTTGCTGCCCCAACTTCTTCTATTTTTGTATGCGTCTTAGGATCCAAGAATAGACAATCTGCATAACCTTGTTGTTTCGCAAGCACTTGAGGATAAAGTGATGCGGCATAATTGCCACCGACTTTAATATCACCTGTTCCATGTGGTGCAGCTCGATCATATTCAGAAACCACTAAATCAACTGGTTTAATTCCCCCCTCAAAATAAGCCCCTACTGGTGAGGTGATTACCATGAATAGAAATTCCTTAGCTGGTCTTAAACCTAAGTTCTCTCCTACCCCAATCATTAATGGTCTAATATATAAAGTAGCCCCAGTGCCATTATCAGGAACAAAATCACTATTTGCCTTAACAGTTTCGATCACAGCGTGTTCAAAAGTTTCTATTGAGACTGGTGGCATTACCAATCTTCTCGCTGATTCTTGAAATCTAGTCGCGTTATCTTTAATTCTAAAAAGTTGAATTTTACCATCGCTTCTTCTGTAAGCTTTCATCCCTTCAAAACATTGTTGACCATAGTGTAGAGCGGGTGCCATTACAGAAATACTAATATGATCATCTTTTTGTAATACACCATCTTCCCATTTTCCATCTTTATAATGTGCCATATAAATAACATTGGTTTTTTGATAAGTAAATCCCTTTGGTTTATTCATAATAATCCTCCCGTTTATACCTTATATATTATCACAAAAATTCACTCTAAAAAGAAATCTCTAGAAAAAAAGACAGTTTTTAATAATCTGTCTTAATTGGTAATTTTATTAATTTAAAGCAACGTCTAATACCATCATGATGATAAAACCAATCGTAAATCCCCATGTGGAATAATGTGCACCAGTATTGGTTGACATGTTTCTAGCTTCAGGAATCAATTCTTCTACAACGACAAAGATCATTGCCCCAGCAGCAAATGCTAAAGCAAATGGTAAAACTTGAGCCATAACTGTAACTAATAATGCGCCAATGATACAAAACACAGGTTCAACTAGCGCACTGGCTTGACCGTAAAAGAAAGCTTTTTTTCGACTTAATCCTTCCGCTCTTAAAGGGATTGAAACTGCTGCGCCTTCTGGGAAGTTTTGAATGCCAATCCCTAGTGCAACCGCAAGCGCTGCAATCAGTGCTTCTCTAGCAATTCCTGGATCACCTTGATTCAAAAATACGCCAACTGCTCCAATCGCAACCCCAACAGCTAAACCTTCAGGAATGTTATGCAACGTGATAGAAAACATTAATAATCTAGTTCTAGATAAGTGGGTACGAGGTCCTTCAGGTTTATGATCCCCAAAATGTACGTGTGGTAACATTTTATCAAAACCGTAAAGAAAACCAACTCCAAGTAATACACCAACCGAAACGACAATCCAGGGAATATACCCTAGTAATTCTGAATATTCCATCGCTGGTAAAATTAAACTCCACACAGATGCGGCAATCATTACCCCTGAGGCAAAGCCTAAAGTTAAAGCGTAGATTTTCTTATCCATTGATTTAAAGAAAAATACCAATCCTGCCCCCAATGCAGTAATACCCCAAGTTAATAGCCCTGCGAACAAAGCAATTAACCAAATTGGTTGGGTTAATAACCAATCAACCATATAACTAAATCCCCTTTCTATAGGAACATCACACAATATATAGGATATCTGTGAATCTGTTCAGATATCTCCATATTTTGAGTGGTTAATTCAATCGCGTGTTTTAAATCGTGATTTTCAATTAGTGAGGTTAACGCTTTGGCTTTAGTGTTATCTGCTTCATTGACAGACAACGCTGTAACCTCTCCTTTATATTTAAACATAAATTCCATGTGTAAGGTAGTATTTTTTGTAAAATAATATAATCGGTAGCCTTGTTTGTATAATAAATCGGCTATCGTTGATTCTAACACAGCATTATTATAGATATGGATATCACCATCTATAATTGCTTGTTGAGCGACTTGACCTAATTGCCCTGTTAAAAGCCCAATATCTTTATAATAAACTTTAAAGATATCAAATCTAGCATGATTCGCAAACGGTAACTTTAGCTCTTCTAATTGGAAAGAGATATGAATCATATCGGCATCATATAACCATAATACGGATGATTCAAATTTTCGAGCATTTGCTTTAAGTTCGACAACACCATATTGAAACTTCTTATTATCTTTAACCAGTTGTGAAGGTAACGAATTAAAAGTTAATCTGACTTTATTTCGATCAACCTTCTTAAGTGATGAATCAATATCACGTTCATAATCTTTAATGATTTTAGCTTGTTCTTTAATTAATGCTTTAAAATTGTGTTTATGAATAAATGAATCGACAACCGCTGGCATGCCACCAACAACCATATATTCTCTAAATAAATTCATAAATTCGATATGTAAAGAAGCTGGAATTGGTTTAAGATTCAGAAAATGATTATAAACTTCATTAATCGTTAACTCACTAACCCCACTTGCCCATAAGAACTCTTCAAAGTCTAGGCTCATCACTTCAATTAATGTTTCATAAGATAGGGGTGTTGGGTCAAACTTATCTGGGTTTGTCCCAAATAATGAAGTCGCTTCAATTACGTCAAAACGTTGTTCATTAATGAAAGTAAACGCGGCTTCTCTTGCCCGGGGACAAAGATGGATTTCATCTAAAAAAATCAAAGTTTTTCCCGCAACCAACTTGTTAGTCTGCATCTTTAATGTGATTTGTTTTGTTAAAGTACCCATGTCTAAACTACCTGAAAATATGGATTTATAAAGCGGGTATTTTTCAAAGTTTATATGGATAAAATAATCATAGTGTTCCTTCGCAAAATTTTCTACAGCGGTTGTCTTACCAACCCCTCTAGGACCCTTTAAAAATAAGACGTTTCGATCAGGATTAATTTTCCAATCAATTAATTGTTCCGTTATCTTTCTTTTCAACATTTCTATCACCCAATTTAATTATAACAGTTAATCCATGTTTGTAAACAACTAATTACATAATTTCATAATGAAACATTATTTAGTTTACATTTAAATGATATAAAAAAAGATATCCCATTAAGCAATATCTTTTTAATAACTTATTTTAGATTAATTTATTACTCAACCAAATCGATTAATCGTTTTGCGAATTCATCATATATTTTACCAGTTGGTTCATTAGCTTCGTAAAGTGACCCTTTCACAGGTAAACCTAAAGGTATCTCTGTAATAAGTTCTACCCCGAGTTTTTGACTCACTAACTTACCGCCACCTGTCCCAAAAACATAATCACGTTTATTGTTACATGTGTTGAGATAATAACTCATATTTTCGACAACCCCAACAATTTCATGACCGATTTGTCTTGCCCCTAATCCTGCTTTTAAAGCAACACTTGAGGCATTGATATGGGGTGTTGTGACAACAATCATTTTGGTTTGTGGTGCTAACTTTTGAATATCTAAAGCAATATCACCTGTTCCTGGTGGAAGGTCAATTAAGACATAATCAATCGCTTGATCCCATTCAACACCGTAAAAATAGGAATGTAGCAGTTTACCTAACATTGGACCACGCCACATAACTGGCTTGTCTCCTTCAACAAAGAATCGAGTTGAAATAATTTCAACCCCTTTACTTTTTGGAGGTACCATCAAATCTTCAGAAGTCCCTGTTGGCTTTTCATTGGGTATTTCATAGATATCAGCGATACTAGCCCCATAAACATCAGTGTCAATAATACCAACCTTTTTTCCTATTCTTGTTAAAGCATAAGCAAGGTTTGCTGTAACCGTGGATTTACCAACCCCACCTTTACCAGAGGCAATCCCGATATAATTAATTTTCTTTTCCCCTGCAGGGACATAGTCGTTTATCACAAACTCCATCTTAATTCCAGGAAAACCTAATTCAACTTTAACTTTTTTTATCAATTCGATTCTAAACGCTTGTTCTTTTGCGCCATCTATATATTTAAGCGCTATTTCAACGTTAACAACCCCTGTCGGTCCCACGACTAATTTTCTTAACCCTTTTGTTTCACTTAAAGTTTTTTCAAAATAAGGATCATGTAACGCTTCAATTTCTTTTTTCAATGTTTCATAATTTGTCATAGTTACACCTCAAAACATATTGTAACATAATAATCGCTAAAAGTATTAAAAATACCCATCGAAATGGGTATTAATAAGAAAGTTATTTATTGTGTTTAGATCTAGAAAATGCTTTTTTAATTCTTACTGTCATCTTATCCGTAGAATAAGATAAAATCGCATTTTTATACATTGGCATAATTAATTTATACATGAATAATGAGGTTCCAGCAAGAATCACTAAGGAGATTAAAGCTTCAATCCAAGTGAATGCGCCAGCTAAATATAAAGAGGGTGCCATAAAAGGTGAGAACACTGGAATATAGGCCATGATCTTAATGATAATATTGGTATCACCGAACATTGTCCCAAACATTGCGGCATAGAATCCGCCTAACATTAACATCATTAGTGGCGTTTGGAATTGTCCATAATCTTCATTGCTGTTAGAAATTGAAGCCACAAATCCCATCACAATCATATATAACAATCCACCTAAACCAGTAAACCCAATAAAGAAGAAAACAGTTAATGGTAATTGTTTCATGATATTATCCATGGTTGCGTTATCAATACCGTAACTTAATGCGATTGTATCGGATAAACCTAAACCAGCCGACATATCGTACCCACCAAAGACATAAATCGATAATAGCCCGCCAATTAATGCGTATACTAAAATTAATAATAATTGAATCGTTAAGAAGACAAAGTTCGTTAATATTTTCGCGAAGAAATGCTTGTTAGGGCTTACGTTCGCGATAATATACTCAACTGCTTTAGTTTGTTTTTCCTCAACAATGGAGGCACCAACCGCTTGAACCGCAAAGATGATTAACATGAAAATCGGTAATGAAACAAAAGAGGCAATCCCTGATAAAATTTCTTTACCTTGGGTATCTTCAGTGAGGTGAGGTATAAAATCCATTGGGGTTAAAAACTCAATAATTAATTCTTTTTCTTCTGGAGTTTTATCTTCTAACAAATAATCTTGTCGCAATTTTTCAAGGGCATTTTGAATTGCTGTTCGCTTATAAACATTTAAATCTTTAATAAATAAATCTGCGCTAAGGCTCTCGCCTTCCTGATTAATCACTAAAATGGCACTACTACCATCAAATTCATAACTGTCTGGATCAAAACTAGCAATGGCTTCAAAATAAACACCACTTGTTCCTAGTTGACTACTGATTTCATCTTCATAAACTTCAAGTTCACTCATAATGTTTACGTAACCAGTTTGGTTATAAACATAAACTAAATCAGCCCCGTCACTGCCATCATCGAAGGCTCTCACGATATTATTAATATTTAAGAGTAACATTAAAACAACAAAAATAATAATATTGGAGACTAAGAATGATTTGGCCGTTAACTTTTGTTTAAGTTGATAGGTGAATAAATACTTAAACTTGTTCATAGGATTCACCTACCTTATCAATAAATATCTCTGATAGTCTTGCTTGTTCAACATCAAACTTCATCACATTATTTAATGTTTTAACATAGTCGAAGACACCACTTGCATAAGTTTCTTCAGCAATTTTGATAATCCACTGATTCGCATCAATAATGACATCATCAACACCTTCAATGGTCATGAGTTTATCTTTATCTAAATCATCAGCAATGACTAAGATATTGTGTTTTTTATAATCCTTTTTAATATCTGTTATCGCACCAGAAATAACCGCTTCACCCTCTTGTAAGACAATTAGTTTCTCACAAAATGATTCAACGTGATCAATTTGGTGTGTCGAGAAAATGATCATCGAACCTTTATCTTGAAAATCTCTAATAACTTCAACAAATTTTAAAGTATTAAGGGGATCCAATCCAGAAAACGGTTCATCTAAAATTAACAATTTTGGGTTATTAATGATTGAAGTAATAAATTGAATCTTTTGTTGATTCCCTTTTGATAAGGTGTTGATTTTTCGGTCGTAATAATTCTCAATGTTAAATCGTTTTAACCAATATTGCATTCTTTCTTCAATCACTTCAACCGTTAAGTTTTTTAACCTACCATAATGTTGAATTAAATCTTTAACCTTCAGTTTTGTCAATAACGATCTTTCTTCAATCATATAACCAATTTCGTCTACCGAATCGTAAGTTATCTTTTGTCCATCTAAAAATATCTCACCTTCAGTTGGTTCTAATAATCCCATTATCATTTTAAACGTGGTTGTTTTACCAGCGCCATTTGTCCCTAACAACCCAAATATTTCACCGGGTTGAATCGTAAAAGAAAGATGATTAACGGCGGTAAAATTCCCAAAGTCTTTTCTAACATTTTTGACTTCTAACATAATATTCCTTTCTAAAACTTATCTTTATTTTTAAACCATGAAAATAATACCACATATTAGTCTAAATTACGAATAGGTGGTATTATATCTATTATTTTTTACATTTTTTTACTAATTATCTCTTGTAACAGATGACTGTATTCATCAATTGTAACTGTGATTTGTTTGTCATCACCATATTGTCTATAAGTGATGGTTCTCGCTTCAACTTCTTTATCCCCTAAAACCAATTGATAAGGAATTTTGTTGGTTTGATGGTCTCTAATCTTATAGCCTAATTTTTCATTTCTAAGATCCAAATTAACCCTAAAACCTAATTTGGTAAAGATCTCTTTGATCTCCTCAGCATAAGCTTGATGGTAGTTTAGATTCACAGGAATAATCGCCAGTTGAGTTGGGGCTAACCAAAGTGGGAAAACCCCTTTATATTCTTCGGTTAAATAAGCCACAAATCGTTCCATCGTTGAAACAATCCCGCGATGAATGACTACTGGTGTATGATCATTTTTACCATCTTCACCGACATAAGTTAATTCAAATCTTCTTGGCAACAAGAAGTCTAATTGAATGGTTGAAAGGGTTTCTTCCATTCCCATCGCTGTTTTTACTTGAATATCTAATTTAGGGCCATAGAATGCGGCTTCACCAATCGCTTCAGTATAATCAAAACCCAGTTCGTCCATCACATTTTTTAATTCTTTTTCGGCATGTAACCACATTTGATCATCATCAAAGTATTTCTCTTTATTTTGGGGATCACGATAACTTAAACGATACTTATAATCGGTAATTCTAAAATCCTTATAGACTTCTATTAATAGATTTAATACCCGTTTAAATTCTTCTTTAATTTGATCAGATCTAACGAAAATATGGGCATCATTTAAAGTCATTTCTCTAACTCTTTGTAAGCCCGACAATGCCCCACTCTTTTCATATCTGTGCATCATCCCAAGTTCCGCAATTCTAATTGGAAGTTCTTTATAAGAATGGACTTCATTTTTATAAATGAGCATATGATGTGGACAGTTCATGGGACGTAAAACGACCGTTTCACCGTCTCCCATGTCCATTGGTGGAAACATAGAATCTTGGTAGTGATCCCAGTGACCACTGGTCTTGTAAAGTTCAACATCCGCTAAAATCGGTGTATAAACATGATCATAGCCCATCTCGATTTCTTTATCAACGATATAACGTTCAATCGTTCTTCTAATGGTAGCGCCATTTTTTAACCAGAAAGGTAACCCAGCACCTGCCTCAGGAGATAACATAAATAACCCTAATTCTTTTCCGATCTTGCGGTGGTCTCTTTCTTTTCTTTCTTCTAACATTTTCAAATGGTTATCTAATTCTGCTTTGGTGAAGAAGGCAACCCCATAAATTCTTTGGAGCATCTTATTTTTACTATCGCCTCTCCAGTAAGCACCTGCAATCGATAAAAGTTTGAAGTGCTTAATTAGACCCGTACTTCTCATATGACCCCCTCTACATAAATCAAGGAAATTACCTTGTTTGTAGACGGTGATACTTTCATCTTTTAGACCCTCAATCATTTCTAGTTTATAAGGATCATGTTTAAAAAGCGCTTTGGCTTCTTCAAATGAGACTTCTCTACCTACGATAGGTTCATCATTTTTAGAAAGTTCTAGCATTTTTTGTTCAATCTTTTCTAAGTCTTGATCGCTAATTTTTACCGCATTAAAATCAATATCATAGTAAAAACCTTCTTCAATTGAAGGCCCGACCCCAAAATGCGTGTTAGGGTATAAACTTTGAACCGCTTCAGCCATCAAATGGGCGGCTGAATGGTTTAAGATATGAAAAGCTTCATGATCTTTATCGGTTAAGATTTTAAATGAACCATCTTCTTTCATTGGTCTATCTAATTCAATTAACGAATCGTTATATAAAGCCCCAATGGCTTTTTTAGATAAACTAATGGAGATGGATTTCGCTACCTCAAATGGCGTAGTGCCTACTGCTACTTCTAAGATATTTTTATCTGGTAATGTCAATTTCATACTTTATTCTCCTTTGTTATAAAAAAAGTCCTTAAGAATAATCCTAAGGACGAAATAATCGCGGTACCACCTTAGTTCTAGATATGAATCTAGCCCTCTATCATCTTTAACGCAGATCGTTACGGCCATAAGGCTGCTAGGTTAGGGAGTATTTAGTCTTGTTGTGGCTTTCACCGTTCCACATCGCTAGTATGAAGACTCTTTTTTGTCCTACTTACGCATTTCATTTTTAATTATATCACTTTAATTCTTTAAGTCAATCACTATTTCTTATAGCGATAAGCCGATAGTTTCACGGTTTCTGTCATTTCTTCGATTCTGGTTATAATTCTAACGGCATTGTACTTATCGTTAGAAACTGAATCATCTACTAAGAAGTCTGCAAGCTGTCTCAGTTCTAAATTAGAGGTGATAATAATCGGAGCCCCAGTCGACAATCGATGTTGAATTACTGAGCCAAAGATTTGGTCTCTAAACCAAAGACTCATCTTGACACTACCTAAATCATCTAAGATTAATAAATCACAATACTTTAATTGTTCGACTTTAGTCTCAACTGAATTATCTCCGATACCGGAATGGATGTTTCTTACTAAATCAGGGACATAGGCAAATATAATCGAAACCCCTTTTTTAGATAACTCATTGGCAACCGCGCTGATTAAAAATGTTTTACCAGTTCGATTTTGGCCATGGAAATATAACCCTTTGATAAACTTATTTTTTTCAAAGTTATCGATGAATGTTTTTGCCATCTGATAAGCTTCTTTTCGTTCCTCATTTGATTGAACAAAATCATCTAAATCGGCTTCTAATACATAGTTAGCGTTGTAAAGTGTATCAATGTTTTTAAGCTTATCTTTCTTATCTAGTTCCTCTTGATAGGCTCTAGAAGGAACTAACTCAACCCTATAAGGGTCCAATTTTAAAATGGGTTCAAAATTTTCATTGGGATGATTATTAAAGTGTTTTTTTTGTTTAACATAGTCATAAACAATTAAGACTTCATGATTGTTTAATGTCGTAAAATTCTTAGTTTCTTGAAAAGATTGAATTGTTTTTCTCATTTCATCCATCATGATTTTTCTCCTAGTGAATCAAGTATCTCATCCAACCAAGCTGGTTCTTCCCATTCCACACCTTTTTTAGGCTTTTTACGTTTTGTCGGTTTAACCGTTTCATTTGTTTTTTCAATAATCGGTAAGGCTTCATCACCCGTTTTAATCCCTTTAGAAAGCCAGTCATTTAATACCTTTTCTAAATAGTTTAAACCAGGTAATTCATCGTGGTATTTAAGGGCCACAATAATCACAGCGTTAATTAACCCAATATCGACAGCATTACGGTCAATAAATTGTCTTATTGTTTCAAGAGCGAACGCTTGATTGGTCATCTTTTGACCAAATAAACCAACTATATCTTGAGGTCTAATTGCCGATAAATTTAACTCACAATTGTGATCTTTTTCTTCTACACTAATTAAATTATCACCATAAGTTTTTTGAAAGTAGTTGGCTGAGTTAATTCCAATTCTTTCATAGAATAAAGCTTTATTTTCTTCATCATAAGCACTCGATAAAATATCAGCCATTTCATCTAGTCTAAAGTTATAAACATACATAACTGAGGCAATTTGCGAAACAATCTTTTGGGGATATAAAGATTTCTTTTTTATCCTTGGTGGTAACTTTTCAAATAAACTGTCAAAATTAAAGGCGTCTTTAACAATAACCCCTTTACCATTTTTTCTACCAAAGATGAATTTTTCACTTTGGATAATGTCAATGTTTTGAATTTGGTAAATATCATCAAATGTTTTGGTAACATTCTTATACCCTTTCTTACTAATTTCCGGTACGCTAAAATAAGCCATTAATAAGTCAAAGTTATCAATGCCTACTTCACTTCTTAGATAAGAACCTAAAATCCCGTCCAAGAAAAACTGTTTCGCAGACAGTGGCATATTAAGTCTAAATAAGTAGATATCCTCTTTTAAAAATGTGGATAATAACCCAATCGCCTCTAGTTTGTCTTTACTGTTTAATAAGAATTCTTCTTTTATATTAAGCAGGTCCGATAAGACACTTAAAGACATGACATCCGATTGAAGGCGTGTTCTGTCTACTAAGTTCATTAACATCATATATAACCCATAAGCTTCAGTACCTATTAGTGGTTGATATAAAAGTGTTAAAACTTTATTGTCTTCTGATGAGGTGTAACCATGGGTCATAATCCAAAAACTTTTTCCCATTAATTCACCTAACGTTTAAAGAATCTAAGTTCTCTTTTTAACCTTTCATATAAGTCTTGAATCACATTTTTTGAACGACCAAAGTCTAAAACCAAATTAGAGTTTATCACAAAATCAATCGCTGTTTCTCTTCTTGTCATCGAAATAATTTTGACATCTAATGTGTCTTTAGAACGTTTAAAAATGAATTCACCATAGTTATCATCTTGGTGTATTAAATCATACCCATACTGTAGGCAGACTTTCTTTACAGCTTCCATACATTGTGTGTAGTCGTTTTGATACCAATTGGTTGCTAATCTTTCATCTTTTGCGTTTTCGCTGGTTTTGTATATTGCCATTTTATTCCTCCTAATTATCGCTTGCTGATTAATTATTGTTCTTTGTTTCATTTTGATTAAGATGCTTTATTTTTTAGTCTTTATTTTATAGACCTTTTTTTCATTTAGATAACCCTGTCCAACTTTTTTAAAATTACTTAACCAATCGCTTAGTTGTTGATAGGTATCTTCAACCGATTCATCATTGTTAATGACATAATCAGATTTTCCCATCTTTTCTTTAATATCCCATTGTCCTTTAATTCTTAAAATAGCCGTGTTTTTATCAATTTTATCTCTTATAGTTATTCGGTTAACTTGTTGTTCTTCTGAGGTATATATCACTATATTATAATCGGTTAATTTATCAAAACCAGCCTCAAATAAGAGTGGAACATCAATAAATACTATCTCTTCTTTTTCAAGGGATTTTAGTTCTTCTTCCATCATTTGATAAATGATTGGGTGAAGGATATTTTCCAGTGTTTTCTTTTTAGTTTCGTCTTTAAAGATAATGTCTTTAATTAACGTTTTATCTAAGCTATTACTATCTTGATTAAAAAGAGAACGGTTGATTTTTCTAATGACGGCTTCAGTTTTTAATAAACGTTGATTGATTTGATCCGCATCTAAGACCTTATATCCTAATTCTTTAAAAAAGTTAGAGGCTAAAGTTTTACCTGAACCAATCGAACCTGTAATCCCGACTTTTAACATTTTATTAATTTACTCCTTTTGGCAAACAGGGCAGTAATAACTCATTCTACCATTGATCTTTTCTTTAATAATCTTGGTACCACAGATGGGGCAAGGTTTTAAAGCTTTACCATGGACCAATAAACTTTGGGCAAAATAGCCTACTTCACCATTATTGGTGAATGTATGTAAGGTAGTTCCCCCTTGCATAATCGCTTCATTTAATACCTTAATCGAATGTTTAATAATCTTCGATGATTCCCCTTTTTTAATTTGATTGCCTAGTCGATTAGGATTGATTTTCGATAGAAACAATATTTCATTGGCATAGATGTTTCCAATCCCTGAAATAATCGTTTGATCCAGTAAGAGGGTCTTTATTTTCCGATTAGACTTATGGAGGGCTTGATAAAACGTATTTGGGTCAATGTCAAATGGCTCATCCGCTAATAAACTTAATGGTTTTGTCGTATAAGTATCTTTTTTATACTTTAACTCAAATGTCCCAAACTTCCTAGTATCATTATAGCGCAATTGGAAATCTTTAAAGTAAAAAATAACATGATCATGCTTATTAATTTCTTTTGATTTAGGAATATAGTATTTACCTTCCATTCTTAGATGACTGATTAAATCAAAATCATCTAGATGAAAAATAATATATTTCCCTTTAGAACTAATCGTATGAATATACTGTCCGGTTAAACTATTTTTTAGTAATGCAGACATCATTTTTGAATAGTTTACTTGGACATGTTCAATTTTTCTACCTTCAACCGCAGTTTTTAAAAAGTTCTTTACGGTAACAACTTCTGGTAATTCTGGCATTAGTCTAACTCATACCAAGTCTTCCCAACTGCATTACTGGTTTTAAGGGAAACTTTTAAATGAACCGCATGATTCATAATCTTTGGTAGTGCTTTTTTCATTATTTCAACTTCTGATTCTACGACATTTAATACCAACTCATCGTGAACTTGAAGTAGGATAACTGATTTTAAATGATTATCTCTTAGATATTGGTCTAAATCAACCATCGCCTTCTTAATAATATCTGCCGCAGATCCTTGAATTGGGGCATTCATCGCCGTTCTTTTTCCAAATGATTTAACGGCGTAAATTGGACTCTTTAATTCAGGAATGTAACGTCTTCTGTTCATAATGGTTGTTACAAACCCGTCTTGTTCAGCATCACTGACGACTTTATCCATAAATGATTTTATTTCTGGATAAATTTCAAAATATTTATCAATAAAGGCTTGAGCTTCTTTGGGGGTAGTTTGAATATCATCGGATAAGCTCCATGCGCCAATACCGTAAATAATTCCAAAGTTAACCGCTTTCGCTTTTCTTCTTTCATCTGAAGAGACTGTCTCACTCCCAAAAACCTTTTTCGCAGTTTCAATATGAATGTCTTTATCCTCATTAAAATCCTCTATTAAATGGGGTGAATCACTCATATGTGCCAAGACTCTTAATTCAATTTGAGAATAGTCTGCGCTCATCAAATAAGCATTTTCATCCGCTTTAAAGAACTTTCTAATTTGTCTTCCTTCTTCGGTTCGAATCGGAATATTTTGGAGGTTTGGTTCTAAGCTTGATAATCTTCCTGTAGCGGTTAGCGCTTGAGCGTAAATCGTATGAACCTTTGAGTCTTCAAAGAGGGCTTGTTCAATACCTTCAATATAAGTTGAATATAGTTTGGCAAGTTGTCTATAATCTAAAATCTCATTGACAATTGGGTGGGCATCCTTTAATTCATTTAGTACCTCAGCACTGGTTGAGTAACTCTTACCCTTCGTTTTTTTACCGGTATCTAAGCCTAAATCAACAAATAGAATTTCACCTAATTGTTTCGGGCTATTCAGATTAAACTTCCTTCCTGCCAATAAATAGATTTTATCTTCTAGTGTTTTAATTCTAAAGGACAAGTCTTTCTTTTGTTTTTGAAGTTCATTTTGATCGACTAAAATACCTCTATACTCCATTTTTGCTAAAACGCTGGATAAAGGAATTTCTAATTCATTGAGTAAATCTAATTGGTTATTTTCTTTTAGTTTATTTATAATAGTATCTTTTAGTTTAAAGATAGCTAATGCCTTTTTAGTGACATGTGAGGCATAGATGTTTTCTTCTGGTAAAGCCTTTTTAGCGCCTTTACCATAAACATGTTCATCATAATCAACCTCGTTATAATTAAAACTACTGCAGATAACTTTAAATTCTGATTTTGCAATTTGGGCATCATTTAAATAAGCGGCCAGTAACATATCATAAGTTACACCATTTAAATCGAAACCTCGCCACATTAAAGAAACTTTAAATGCTTTATAGTCATAGGTTAGTTTAGGTCGATCACTTTTTAAAAAATCCGTAAAGGCTTTTGTGTTTAAGGCAACCGCTTCATTAACAAAATAATTCTTTTTGCCATTACTAATCCCAAACCCAACTATTTCACTTTTATGGTAGTTTGTATCATACAACTCTAGATGAATCGCAATATGATCTTCAATTACTTTTTCTAAATCTGTTGAAGTACTTATCGTAATATAATTAAACGTTTCTTTTTCAAGCGTAGCTTCATGACGTTTTATGAAAACGTGGAGGTCTAATTCTTGATAAAATTTCGTTAACCCTTCCACATCAACCCCATTTCGTTTAATCGCGTTTAAACCAAAATCAATTGGAACATTGGTATCAATTTTCGCAAGATCAAAAGACTTCCTCGCATAATCTTCTTTTTCGATTAAGGTTTGACCAAGTTTACCTGTAATCTCATGTTTATGTTCAAAAATTTGATCTAGGTTACCATATTCTTTAATCAATTTAATAGCGGTTTTTTCACCTACACCAGGAACCCCAGGAATATTATCAGAAGCGTCTCCCATTAATCCTTTTAAATCGACCATATATTCATGACTTATTCCGTATTCTTCAAAGAATGTGGTGGGCGTCATATCTCTAATATCAGTCATCCCTTTTTTAATTAGTCTTACGGTTACATTATCATTGATTAATTGGAGTAAATCTTTATCAGATGAATATATTTCAACCTGTAAATCTAAATTTCCTAATTTAGAAAGTGTCCCAATAATATCATCAGCTTCATAGCCATCTAAAGAAGTATCATAAATACCTTTATATTTTAAGTAATCATGAATTAATGGAATTTGTTGAGCCATTTCTTCAGGCATTTTTGTCCTACCTGCCTTATAGTCTTCATAAGCTAAATGTCTTTTAGTGGGTTTATCTGTATCAAAAGCGACACAAATATGGCTAAAATCTCCTTCTAGGATTTTCTCCATCATATTCACAAACGCAAACAAGCCGTTTGTATAAACGCCTTTATTACTTTGCATCAAAGACCCACCACTATAAGCGGTAGCATAGTATGCTCTAAAAAATATCGAATTGCCATCAATTAAAATGAGTTTATTCATCCTACACCTCTTTTCCTATATTTTAACATAGATATAACGTCTTTTTCTCCACCACTTTTGTGGATAACTCATCACTATTTTACATAAATCTAGTATTTTATCTTTTATTTATAAATAAAAAACCCGTTTAATTTGGGTTTCTTAAAATTTAAAGCGACCTTTTCCTTTACCTTTTCCTTTTTTTACTTTAGTGGGTTGTAAATTCGGCATTTTTGGATTATTTTGATCCATATTTGAAAATTGCTTAGCCATTTGTTTTTGTTGTTCAAGCGATTGAATCAACTTATTTACATCCGCTACTTGTAATCCAGCCCCTCTAGCAACTCTTTGACGTCTTCTTGAAGATTTACCGATTAGATTAGGATCACGTCTTTCTTCTTTTGTCATGGATTGAATTAAGGCTTCAATTCTATTTAACTGTTTATCATCCACATTATTTAATTGCTCTTTATATTTACCCATGCCTGGAATAAAGCCCATAATTCGTGATAATGAACCCATTCTTTTAATCATTTTAAATTGTTTTTGCAGATCATTATAGTTATAGGTTCCACTCATCATCTTTTCCATTAATGAAGCGGCTTCATCTTCATCAATGTTTTTAGTGGTTTCTTCAATTAAGGTTAATACATCTCCCATTCCCAAAATACGTTCTGCCATTCGCTTTGGGTGGAACACTTCTAAAGTATCCAGCTTTTCACCACTGGATGAGAATTTAATCGAAATGCCAGAAATTTGTCTAATTGATAGTGCTGCACCACCTCTGGTGTCACCATCTAACTTAGTAATGATTGCCCCTGTACAGCCTAGTTGTTCATGAAAAGATTGTCCCACCTCAGCAGCAACTTGACCCGTCATTGCGTCAACGGTTAATAAGATTTCATCCGGTTTAGCCAGTGCTTTAATATCCTTTAATTCTTGCATCATCGCTTCATCTATTTCTAGACGACCTGCGGTATCAATAATGACAACATCATATTTATGTTCTTTGGCATAACCGATTCCATTATCGACAATTTTAACGGCGTTCTTTAAGCCTTCTTCATAGACAAAGATATCTAATTGTTTTCCTAAGGTAATTAACTGATCAATCGCAGCAGGACGGTAAACGTCTGCTGCAATAAACATGACTTTTTTTCCTTCTTCTTTTTTAATTAAACGGCCTAACTTACCAATCGCAGTTGTTTTACCAGATCCTTGTAAACCAACGGTCATAAAGATAGATAAACCATTTACTTTATAATTCAGGCCGGCGGTTTCGCCTCCCATAATTTGGGTTAACTCATCAGCGACAATTTTAACAACTTGTTGACCTGGATTTAATCCTTTTAAGATTTTTTCACCTAATGCTTTTTCTTTTACATTTTGGATAAATCCTTTAATAACTTTTAAGTTAACATCCGCTTCTAATAAAGAAAGGCGGACTTCTCTCATCATTTCATCGATATCTTTTTCTGTTAAAGCCCCTTTACCTGTGACGCGTCTAAGCGCCATCTGTAAACGACTTGATAAATTGTCAAAAGCCATAAATTACTCATCCAATCCTTGTATTTTATCTAACCAAATTTCATCTTTGGTTTCTTTAAACTTATTTAAATAATCTCTTCTTTTCGACGCTTTTTCAGCTAATTTCAATTTTTCTTCAAGTTCAATTAATTTAATTACAACAATTTTAATTTGATCATAAATAGCATTACGAGAAATACTATAATAATCAGATATTTCTTTTAAGGAATAGTCTTTTTCGTAATACATTGAGAAGTAGGTTTTTTGTTTTTCCGTTAATAAACTTTGGTAAAACCCATATAAAATACCTATTTGGGTTAATTTTAATAAATCTTCCATAATTATCCTCCAAAGAAATCGCTAAATAATCCGTAAATATACTCTTCAATATCAAATAGTACTAAATCAGTGATTTTTTCACCTAACCCAACAAACTTTATCGGTAATTGATACAGGTTTTTAATGGCTAAGACAATCCCACCTTTAGCGGTTCCGTCAAGTTTTGTTAAGATGACACCTGTAACATCGGTCGCCTCTTTAAAGATCTCGGCTTGTTTAATTCCATTTTGACCTGTCGTTGCGTCAATAACCAGTAAGGTTTCTTCAGGCCCTTTTCCTGTGACCTTATCGATCACTCTTCGCATTTTGGAAAGTTCATTCATCAATGAGACTTTATTGTGAAGTCGACCTGCTGTATCAATTAAAACAACATCATAAGCTTCATGCTTCGCCATCATCAATCCGTCATAAATAACACTGGAAGGATCGGTGCCTGGTTCTTTTTTAAAAATAGATACATTGGCTCTTTTAGCCCAAACCTCTAATTGTTCAATAGCGCCGGCTCTAAAAGTATCTGCGGCAATCAACAACACTTTATTGGAATCACTATTAAATTTATGAGCTAATTTACCGATTGAAGTGGTTTTGCCTGTCCCATTGACCCCAACAAACATGTAAACATTTAAATTCCCTTTAACATAATTAATGTCACTTCTGACAATTTCACCTTCAAGATACAAATTAAATATCTCATCGACAATAATTTCTTGAAGTTCTAAAGGATTGGAAATATTCTTTAAAATCTGTTGCTCTTTTAATATCTCCATAAACTTTAAAGTCGTGTCAACCCCAATATCTGCACCGATAAGTATTTCTTCGATTTCATCATATAAGTCATCGGTTATGGTGTTGTTAGATTCTAAGACTTTTTTTAAAGAACCTAGGGTCTGTCTAGATTTATGTAAGCCTAAATTATATTTTTCGTTTTGTTTTTTCTTTTTGGATTTAAAAATTGAAAAGATACCCATATAATCACCTTAATTATTATATCATAATTTCTATAATATCAAAGAACGAATGGTTTGTTTAAAACGAAATAAAATCCCGAAAAACAATTAAATGTCTTTCGGGAAAATTAAGGGGATTTGTATGCTGGGGTGCATACAAAGGGGAATACGCATTTATGGATTTATCCTTAAATGCAACTCAATTATAGCACTTATGTAAGCGTTTGTAAAGCGATAAAATTAATTTAGTTTTTGCTAATTATTTGTAATTAAGAACATATTTAAGAAAAATCAAGTTATATGAATATAAATTCATATTTATATTTTTTTAAACGATTCTATCTCGCTAAAAATACTACTTTTCTACAAACTTCTAGTGTATTTACAAGATGGCTTTGATGAAAACCCTGAACATGCAATGAACTTTTCACCTTTTCTATTATGTCTATATACAAGTGGTTTACCACATTCTGGACAGGCTTCACCCACTTCTTCAGCAACTTTCTTTTGATAGACTTTTGGCATTTCTTTATTAGCAGTTTCAATCAGTGGTTTAAAGCGGTTATAAAATCCATTTAATTCAATGGCTTTATCTTTTTGGCCACTAGCGATTAAGTCTAAATCCTCTTCCATTTGCGATGTATAATCAGTGTTAATGAATCCATCAAAATATTCATTTAGACTGGTTGAGGTTAGGGTGCCTAATTCGGTTGGTTTAAAGTAACCTTTTTCTTTCTTTACATAACCAACTGATGAAATCTTCTTGGTTGTTTCAGCGTAAGTTGATGGTCTACCTATCCCAAGTTTTTCCATTTCTTGAATCAAAGAAGATTCACTAAAACGTTTTGGTGGTTCTGTTTGATGTTCTTCATCATAAACCTTTTTAGCGGTTAATAGATCGCCTTGACTACCGTTAAAGGTATCATATTCTTCTTCATCATCAAAATAAGTCTTACGGTACCCATCAAATAAAGGAACTCTAAATGTCTTTATAAAGTGATGACCATTAGAGTCAAATGTAACGGTCTTTACTTCATCTAACCCTTCCTTCATTAAGTAGGCTAAAGTTCGATCATAAATAAGTTTGTATAATAAATACTCTTTGTTTTCTAAAAATGGTTTTACTGCTTCTGGTGTTAATTCAATATTGGTGGGTCTAATAGCTTCATGGGCTTCTTGGGCACTTTTAGATTTTTTAGAAGCTCTAGGCTTACCAACATAATCTTGACCAAAGGTGGCTTGGATGTAATCTTGAGTTTGATGTATAAAACCACTCGATAATTTGGTTGAGTCTGTTCTAATATAAGTAATCAACCCCATTAGTTCACCGTCAATCATAATCCCTTCATATAACTTTTGGGCAACACTATTAACCCCACTGGCATTCGTTCTTAAAAGCGGAATAGCTGCTTGTTGAAGTTTGGAAGTCGTAAAAGGGAAAGCTGGATAACGTTTTTGTTCATTCGTCGTTATCTCTTTTACGACAAAATCATTGGTTGTTCCTTTAACAATCTTAAGGGCTTCTTCCTTCGTTTTAATCTTTCTTTTAGCATTATGTTTATGGGCCGCTTTAAAGGTATCAAACTCTGCATAAATTAAAAAATAAGTTTCAGGAACAAACTTTTCAATTTCTACTTCTCGATCAACAATAATCTTTAAGGCAACACTTTGAACTCTTCCTGCACTAGATGATCCAATCTTTCTTTGAACCACTTTAGATAAGTCAAACCCCATTATTCTATCTAAAATTCTTCTTGCTTCTTGACTACTAACTAAATCCATATCGATTGGTTTGGGATGTTCCATAGCTTCTAAGACAGCCTTCTTAGTGACCTCATTAAAACTAACGCGATTCTTTTCGTTTGGATTTAATTCTAAAACTTGTGCAATGTGCCAAGCAATCGATTCGCCTTCTCTGTCCGGGTCGGTGGCGAGGATAACTTTTTTATTTTTAGCTTTTTCTTTAATTTGTTTAACAGTTGCATACTTGTTTGGAATCACTTCATATTTCGCTTCAAAACCATTTGTTATATCAACACCATAGCCACCTTTACCTTTAGTGGATAAATCTCTGATATGACCTTTTGACGCAATCACTTCATAGGAATTTCCTAAGTAGTTTTGAATTGCTTTTGCTTTGGTAGGTGATTCCACTATCACCAATGTTTTCATCTATTATGCCTCCTATCATTAGCATTATATGGTTGAAAATATCACTTGTCAACTTAATTTGCTTCAAGGTATTTCCATATATATTTATACAATATATATAATTATTCTTACTTAAAGAAGGAAAATAAAATGCGACGAATCGCATTTCACTTATGGATTAATGATGCCTTGTTCAATATATATATTATAGAGTATGTCAGGTCTATCGGTAATTATTCCATCAACCCCTAATTCAATTAATCTTAACATAGTTTCTTCATCATTAATCGTCCAATAGATGGTTGCCATATTATGACGCTTGGCATCTTCGATAATCCCCTTTTGTCCTAAATCAGTCATATCACTCGTCCCTTTATTAATAAAACTATCTTTAATAGGAGACGGCAACAACTTAATGTATTTCGCGTAAGACTCGCCTAATTCTTGATAAACAGGAATGATAAGGGCGGCTTGTTTAGGTCTATAGAAGAAATCAACATTAAAGGCGGATAATAAAACGAATTTTAATGTTCCTCCCCAGGCAGTTGAGGTATGAATAGATGATTCTTTTTGAAAAGCTTCAATTACTTCATCTGAAAATGATGAGACAATGACATTTTCTTCTAATTCATAGTCTTCAATTAATTCTATCAACAAAGTAATTGCCTTTTTGAAGTCGTTTTCGATTTCAGTGTCTTTTATTTCTAATATATATTTTTTATTCGGATATAATTGAAAGATATCTTCTAGCTTAGCCGGGACTAATTCAGAAAGCATTAGTGGATCCGTGATGTTTTCATAGGGTTTATCGCCGTTAATATCTTCAAAATTTCTCACAAAGGGGTAATCATTATCCTTAATTAAATCAATAATTTCATTATAGGTAAGACTTCTAACCAAGGTTTCTTGATAAGATTCCCCTAAATCTAACCCTAAATCTAAATCATGGTGTGTCATTAACACATCATCTTTTGTTAAGGTTAAATCAATCTCAAAGGCATCGTACATTTCAGTTTGTTTGAATGAATAAATCGTGTTTTCTGGATATAACACTTTTGCCCCACCATGTGGAATAATTAATGGCCTATCATCGGTTTTCCAACCATTTTCATGGCCGTATTGTAAAGCTCTTGGTGAATATTCTAAGATCATAAATGTGGCGACAATAAAGAATAAAACAATTAATCCTATTTTTAGTTTTCTCATTTAAATAATGACTCCTTTACCATGTTTTTAATCGGTTGAAATGTTTTTCTATGATACGGTGTAATACCGTGTTTACGAACGGCTTCAATATGGGCTTTAGTTGGATAGCCAAAATGATTTTTAAAGCCGTATTCAGGGTAGTGTTTATCTAGCATTAACATATAATCATCTCTGGTTTCTTTGGCAATTATTGAGGCTGCCGCAATTGAAATACTTCTTTCATCGCCATGAATAAGGCTTTCAAAAGGTATAGCAATATCTTGTAAATCCATCGCATCAGATAAAATATAATCTGGTTTTATCTTTAACTGTTCAATCGCTATCATCATTGCTTTTCTAGAAGCTCTTAAAATATTGATTTGATCAATTTCAGCTGCGCCTACAAAACAAACACCAATCGCTAAAGCATTTTCTTTAATCAATGGCAGTAAGGCTTGACGTTTCTTTTTAGACAACTTTTTCGAATCATTAACGCCGTCTAATTTGATGCCTTTTTTTAAGATAACCGCTGCCGCAACAACCGGTCCAGCTAAAGGACCTCTGCCCGCTTCATCCACCCCACAAATATATTCAAATCCGGCATCAGATAATTTATTTTCAAATTCATATAGGTCTATCAAAACAAACCCCTCCAAGTAATCCTTTTTTTAAATCATCTAAAAGCGTCAAGAAACTTTGTTCAAGATTGGGTTTACCTTGTTCCAGTAAGTAACCGCGTTTTATGGCTAGATGATTGAAAAATGTTATTGTGTCAGTAAATTCAACTTTATAAAACTCTTTAAGTCTGTTTGGGTAATATTTCTCCATAAACTCAGCTGCGTAATACGCAAGTTTTTCATTCGGTAATAAAGTTTCTTTTATCGCCCCAGATAAAGCCAGATGATAGCCCACTTGTTCGTTTTCAAACTTAGGCCATAAAACACCTGGTGTATCAAGTAAGTGAATATCATCATCTAAATAGACCCAATGTAATTGTTTCGTAAATCCGGGTTTAGGGTTTGTTCCCGCAATTTTCTTATTCGTAATCGCGTTGATTAGGGTAGATTTTCCAACATTCGGTATCCCGACAATCATGGCTTTAACACTGACTTTTTGATACCCTTTCGCTTTTTTCTTTTCAATGATTGGGGTTAACATTTCTAAAGTCTTTACTTTTATTTGTATTAAGTTCGTTCTTTTAAGCGCATCAATGATGATATAGTCTTCCATTTTTTCAGACCGAATCACTTCTTTTAAAGTGGTAAGGTCAGCTAAACTAGATTTGTTAAATAAGTAAAGCGTTGGTTTATTTCCTTTTATAGATTCAAGGTCCGGATTTAATGAACTAATAGGGGCTCTAGAATCTAAAAGAAGGTAGACGATATCTACCTTTTTGATTGCTTCTTTTACTTCCTTTTTTGTTTTGGCCATATGGCCAGGGTACCATTGTATCATGACAATAACCATGGCCATTTCATTAATCTAACATGGACAGAACCTAAAATATCTTTTTCATCAACAAACCCAAAACTCCTTGAGTCTTTTGAAAATTGAATATTATCGCCTAACAATAAATATTTATGTTCGGGGATAACATAACTAACTTCTTCGATTAAGTGTTTCATAATTGATCGGGCACTATTATCGGTTATGGTCTGAATCAAAACATCATTTACATATAATTCTATATAGTTTTCAAACTCCTCATAATCTATCGAATCACCTGGTAATCCCCAAACTCGTTTGACAAAATATTTGTCAGAAATAGTCGTTGGAATCGGTTCAAAAGTTATCGGGTTAATATTGGGGTAATGAATCGCATTCATGACAACGATCTCTTCTCGATCGATTGATAAATTTAATTGCCAAACAAACACCTTATCTCCATCATGTAAAGTGGGTTCCATTGAACTTCCTGAAACATCCGCAGTCTTAATAAAAAAGGTTTGAGCAAATAATATAAGGATAATCGCAAGAATAATAAATTGTATAAAATCATAGAATTTATAACTCTTAATCAAGTAAGATTTTTGAACGTTGCCTATTAAATGGTATCCCAAAAATGCTAGACTAATAAATAGTGTAAAAATTAATAAACTAAGAAGAATTGTAATCGCGCCGGTGCTGGAAAAACGAGCCATATTATTGGCTAAAAATACAGTTGATAAAATCAATAACACCACACCAACTATAAAGACAACCACTAGTTTAACAATAATGCTTTTTTCGATTTGCCCTAAGGCTTCAGCTTGGACTGGTTCTTCAATCTCACTATTACTTAATATTTTTAAAGCTTCTTTAATTTTCATTAATCATATTCTCCAGTTCTCTTTCGGTAACGAGGACTTGTCGCGCTTTCGTGCCTTCATTGGCTGATACAATACCTTGAGCTTCTAGGGTTTCAACTAACTTTTGAGCACGGTTAAACCCGATACCAAATTGTTTTTGAATCGCATTTATAGAAGCATTTTGTTCTTGAACAACAAATTGTGCCACTGGAAGTAATAAGTCATCTGCCTCAATTGTTTCTTTCTTAATTGAGAAGTTTTGTAATCCCGCATGATCAATTAGATAATGTGGTTCTATTTGGTCTCTAATGAAGTCTGTTACAGCTTCAATCTCAGCGTCTTTTAAGAATGCCCCTTGGAGACGAATTGGTCTTTCTGCTGCTTTATATAACATGTCTCCTCGACCTAATAATTGTTCAGCACCCATCCCATCTAAAATGGTGGTTGAGTCTGTGAATGATGACACTCTAAAAGCAATTCTTGTAGGAATGTTCGCTTTAATAGTCCCTTTAACAACGTCTGTAGTCGGTCTTTGGGTTGCGACTAATAAATGAATTCCAGCCGCTCTTGCTTTTTGCGTTAATCTTTGAATTGAATTTTCAACTTCACTGCCACTAACCATCATTAAGTCTGCTAATTCATCGATAATAATCACAATATAAGGCATCTTTTCTAAACTATAATCTGTTTCAGCCTTTTCATTATAGCTGTCTAAGTCTTTGGTTCTTGATTGAGCGAATCGTAAGAAACGTTTATCCATCTCTTCACAAGCCCAGTTCAAGGCAGTTGCGGCCATTTTTGCATCCGTGATTACTGGTGTTGCTAGGTGCGGTATCTCATTATAAATTGACAATTCTACCATCTTTGGGTCAATTAAAATAAATTTCAAATCATCCGGATGGTTTTTCATCAACAAACTCATAATAATTGTGTTCACACAAACAGATTTACCACTATTGGTTGCCCCTGCGATAAGCCCGTGTGGCATTTTCTTGATATCTGCGAAAATGTTGTTACCGTCAATATCGACCCCTAAAGCAATCTTTAATGGGTGTGTTTTATCATTTATAAATTCCAAATCAGAAACGACATTTCCAAAAGCAACTATTTCTGCCTGTCCGTTTGGTAACTCTAGCCCGACATAAGGTTTTCCTGGAATCGGTGCTTCAATTCTTAAGCTCTTTGCCGCAAGATTCATCATTAAGTTGTCTTCAATGTTTTTGACTGCCTTAACGTTAACGCCAGGTTCTAGTTCAATTTCATGACGGGTAACTGTCGGTCCTTTGATAATTCTATGAACTTTACCTTGAACGCCAAATTGGGCTAAAGTTTCATTGACTTTAACTTCTTGTTCAATCAACCAGTCCGGTCTAGCATTTTGGTCACGTTCTACTTTTGAGAACATATCAGGGGTAGGAAACTTATACACCACTCTAGGCTTTCTAGTAGGCATTGGTTTTGAGGTAACTTCAATTGGTTTTTGGTCCTCTAAAGGATTTGGTTCATAGGCTTCAACTGTTTCAGATTTAGGCTTAATATAGGATACTTTAGGTGTTTCACCTGTATTAAAGCGTCTCATTAAGGTTGGCTTTTCTTTTTCTTCTGGTGTAACAACAGGCATGTCTACAACCGGTTCATCTTTCGTGAATAGTTCATCTAAAGGTGATTTATAGGCTGGTTTAGGTTCTTCAAAACGTGGTTTTTCATTGCTTGGAGGTATATTTACTTTATCAAAAGTAGGCTTTTCTGTTTTACCTCTGTAAGGCACTTCGATTGAAGTTTCTTTCTTTCTTGGGTCAACATACTTTCTCGTGTTATCGATAACTGCACCTTCTCCAAACACTTCTTTTCGAGCTTCATTATCAATAATGACTGATTTAAACTCACGATAGTTTTGTCTATCTTCCATCGGATTATCTCTAATAAAGTCAAACTTCTTCGCAACGTCTCCGGTATCTTTGTTGACGTGTGGCGCAACTGTAACGTCTTTTACGGCTAATCCAAAAATCGGCGATATATAATCCGTCGGTTTATATTTTGTTTTTTGATTTGTTTTTAAGCCTTCAATTTTTACAAATTGAGGAATTTTAAACGTTTCTTCTTGTTTAGGTTTGGGTGGAACTATCGGTGAACGATTAAATAAACTCACGATATCTCTCCTTTTTTAATTTCTTCATATAATTCATCAATATTAAAATCTTCTTCAGTGGTTCTAAAAACACTTTTTGAATATATTTTATAAGTTTCTTCACCGACGATTTGAACAACCTGAAGACAGATTTTCATAATGACAAGGTCGGTTAGTTTATCAACCGTAACTTTTTTAATCCAATAAGCCGGGTTTAAAGCATTTAAGGCGCCTGAGATAGTCTTACCAATTCTTTTCGTCTTTAGGTCACCTGCCACTTTTACGACTTTGGTATCGCTAATTTTAGTTTTTGTATCATATAAGCTTTTAATTTGAGCTAAGGTTCGATTGCGAAACATCGTTAGAATTTTCGCCTGCATTAACTCATCCACTCGATTTGAAACATAGTGTGTCAGTTTTAACGTTTCATCTAAAGTTAGTTCTAATAAGGGGTATTTACTGGTAGGGTAATACTTCTTTGAAATATCGGTTGTTAAATCAATTATAGTGGTCTTTAAGTGAGGAACTAAACCAACTTCTTTTCTTATTTCTTTATCCTTTAATACTGTTTTGGCATCATCAATCAACATTTGTATTTCTAGTTGATCAATTTCAAGTGTGGTTTTTTTTGATCGTTTATTTTTTCGGTTCAGTGAGACAATTACACTGTATATATACAACAATGATAAAAGGAGAATCCCAAAAAAGATACCCGATAAAAAGACTACTAAATATTTCCAATCCAAAAAATCAGTCCACATGAGCTATCTCCTTTCATATATTATACCAAAAATGGTAAAAAAATATAACCAGAATATCTTTCCATTATCTTTACATCTAAACATTGATAAAAAATGGAAAGTATGTGATAATGAATAAGGTGATTAAATGAAAAAATACTTAATTGGAATCGATTTAGACGGAACAACTTTAAATGCCGCCTCAGAAATCTCAACAGAAACCCTCGCCTATTTAAAATATGTTGTCAAACAAGGCCATAAAATTGTTATTGCGACGGGAAGACCCTATCGCGGGTGTCGTGAATTTTATGATGCGTTAGGCTTAGACACACCGCTTATTTGTGATAACGGGAGTTCAATTTATAAGGCAAATGATCCTTTGTTTGAACCGGTTTATTTAAAAATAAAGAAATCAATAATTGATAAAATATTTAAATTCTCCAAAGATCACATTGAAACAGCCTTTTATAGTGTCGAAGATCAACTATTTGTCTTTAGACCTCAAGAACGTTTAAGTTTCTTATATCATTTAAACCATAACACTTTGATAACAGAAACACCCTTTGACAAACCAGGACTACCGGAACCCTATGGCATAATGATGGCGATTAGAAGACCCTTTGACCTTCCTTTTGAATCCTTCTTAGAATTTGAAACAGAAGGCTTACTAACCTTTAGAAGTTGGGGTAAAGACATGAATAATGCCGTTTATGAGGTCTATCAAAAAAGAGCTTCTAAAGGCGATGCGATTTTACATGTTGCCTCCTATTTAGGAATTCCCCGTGAAAATATTATTACCTTTGGTGATGGTCTTAATGATGTTGAACTCTTAAAAGTAGCGCATCATGGGGTTGCCATGAAAAATGCCGTTATAGAAACAAAAGAAGTCTCAGATGCGATTACCGAATTTGACAACCATGAAAATGGATTGATTAAATATTTAGATGAATATTTGAAAAAAGACGCCAGCTAGCGTCTTTTTTTCTATTTAAGTTCTTTTAACTTCCAAATATCTTTATTGTATTCGCTAATCGTTCTATCAGTTGAGAAGTATCCTGATTTAGCGGTATTGATGATGGTTTTTTCAATCCATGATTCTTGATCTTGATAAGCTTTATTGGCTTTTGCTTGAGAACTTCTATAAGAATCAAAGTCTTTTAAGATAAAGTATTGATCTCTTTTTAGAAGACTATTTTGGATTTCTTCAAATTCATTTTTGTTAACTTTTTCAAAGAAACCATTTGTTAATTGATCAATAACTCTTCTAAGTTTAGGATTATTGTTGTAGATTTCCATTGGATTATAGTTGCCATTATTTTCATACGCAGTCACTTCTTTAGCGGATAAACCAAAGATAATGATGTTATTTTTACCAACCAAATCATGAATTTCTACGTTTGCCCCATCCATGGTTCCAAGGGTGATGGCGCCATTCATCATAAATTTCATATTACCTGTCCCTGAAGCTTCTTTTGAAGCGGTAGAGATTTGTTCAGAGATGTCTGCTGCAGGCATAATAGATTCTGCATAGGTCACATTATAGTCTTCAACAAAGGCAACCTTGATATATTTAGAAATTTCTGAATCATTATTAACTTTATCTTGAATGGTATTAATCAATTTGATGATCTTCTTTGCGAAATAGTATGTTGGTGCACTTTTAGCCCCGAAGATAAATGATTGCGGGTGGAAATTACGTCTTAATTCTGGATTTTCCTTTAGCTCATTATAAAGATACATAATATGTAAGGCATTCATTAATTGACGTTTATATTCGTGTAACCTTTTCACATGAATATCAAAGATACTATTGGGATCTAATTCAACCCCAATTTGATTTTTAATCTTTTCAGCTAAATGCGTTTTTCTGGCCAGTTTCATCGCTGCAAAACGTTTTTTGAAATTCTTATCGTCTTTATATTTCAATACTTTTTCTAGTTGTCCAGGTTTGCTAATCCATTCAGACCCAATGGTATCATTTAAAAGGCTAACCAATTCAGGATTGGATTGTAATAGCCATCTTCTATGAGTAATACCGTTGGTCTTATTATTAAACTTATGTGGATAAAAATCATTGAAGGTCTTCATTGTGATGTTTTTCAAGATATCGGTATGAAGAGCAGCTACGCCATTAACACTAAATGAACCAACAATTGCTAAGTTAGCCATATGAATTTGACCATCTTTTAAGATACTCATTTCATAGACTTCTGAAGCGTGTTCACCATATTTTTCTTTAACTTCAATCTCAAAACGACGGTGAATTTCTTCAGTAATGGTATAAATTCTTGGTAGTAAAGGTTGGAATAATCGGATTGGCCACTTTTCTAAAGCCTCAGCTAATATCGTGTGGTTTGTGTAAGCGACACAGTTTTTGGTAATATTCCAAGCATCTTCCCATTCAAAACCTTCTTCATCGACTAAAACGCGCATTAATTCAGGAATAATCAGGGTTGGATGCGTATCATTAATATGAAAAACAGCATATTTATCTAAGTTCCTTAAAGAGCCAAATTCAGCCTTATGTTTTCTTAAAATAGTATTAACCCCTGCTGCAGAAAACAAATACTGTTGTTTAAGTCTTAATATTTTACCTTCGTCTGTATCATCATTCGGGTATAACATTTCACTGATTTGTCTTAACTTTTTATGGTATTCAAACGTACCACCCATATTATGGTATTTATCAGATGGTTCTGTATTCCATAATCTTAAGGTGTTGACTACACCATTATTGTAACCAATAATAGGCACATCATATGGGACTGCTTTAACATACTCAGCGTTCTTATGGTTAACTTTAAGTTTACCTTTTGAATCTACTTCTATTTCAATATGACCATAAAAAGGGACTTCAACAGATTCTTCATTACGTCTAACTTCCCAAACGTGAATATCTTTTAACCAATGATCTGGGTATTCAACTTGATACCCATTTTCAATCGATTGTTTAAAAAATCCATAACGGTATCTAATACAGTTTCCATGAACAGGCATTTTTAAAGCAGCGGCACTATCCAAGAAACAAGCTGCTAATCTTCCTAGCCCACCGTTTCCTAAACCCGCATCTGATTCCATATGTTCAATTTCATTAATATCTAAACCTAAATCTTCAAAAGCTTCTTTAGTCACATCATAAAGCCCAGCATTCATTAAATTGTTTGTGATCATGCGTCCCATTAAAAATTCCATTGAAAAATAGTATACTTGACGTTTGTCGCTGACTTTTTTGTTGGTTTCAATCCAATCATGGGCAATATATTCCTTAACCAGTTCACCTAAGGCAACATATTGTTGATAACTATTCGATTTTTCAAACGGAATCGCATAAGTCATTTCAACTCTATTTTTAAAATTCTTTATAAATGTTTCTTTATCCTTAAAGTAATTCATATTGTATTCTCCTTTTTTAAACCAACTTATTATAACATATGAAGCACCATTAAATCGGTCTATAAGGACCTGCAACCGATTTCATTTTAGTTATTGCTTAACTTTAAAATCGTTACTGAAAGCGGACTTACAAGCATCTTGACGTGATAGGCTTGATTGTGTTTAGCTTCATCAAAACTAAAGAGCGGCTTACCATTGTATTGATTAGAGCCTCCATATTTTGTAAGATCACTATTCATAATCTCAATATATTGACCTTTTTTTGGAACCCCTAACTCAAATCCATGATACACGTTCGGGGTTAAGTTTAATACGACCACGACAAACGAACCATCATTCGCATATCTTAGAAATGAGAAAATCGATTGTTCCGCATTCGTAGAGTCAATCCATTTGAACCCACTTGGATCATGGTCTTTTTCATATAAAGCTTTTTCACTTCTAACAAGCCATAACATGTCTCTAACAAATACGTTTGCTTTAGAATGACTATCAAACTGGAATAGGTTCCAATCTAAATCTTTGTTGACATCCCATTCCGCAAAATGGGCAAACTCTTGACCCATAAAAAGTAATTTCTTGCCAGGATGGGTTGCCCACAAACCAATTAAGGCTCGATAATTGGCAAATTTCTGCCAGTAGTCGCCTGGCATTCTGGTAAGCAGTGTCCCTTTCCCATGAACCACTTCATCATGGCTAAACGGTAAAATAAATTGTTCACTAAAAGCATAAGTTAATCCAAATGTAATATCTTCATGATGCCATTTTCGATAAATAGGATCTTTCTTAAAATAACGTAAGACATCATTCATAAAACCCATATTCCATTTATAATTAAACCCTAATCCACCGGCATCTACTGGTTTAGTAACGCCAGGATGTGCGGTCGAGTCTTCAGCCATTAATAAAACACGATCATCTTTTTTAAAAATATTTCTTGATAATTCCCTTAAAAACTCAATTGCCCCCGTGTTGGATCCATTTCTAGCATCACCCAAATAGTAAATAATGTTAGATACGGCATCCACTCTAAACCCATCAACATGAAAATACTCCATCCAATACAAAGCATTAGAGATTAAAAAACTTCTCGTAATGCCTTTCGATAAATCAAGGTTCGCAGTTCCCCAAACTTCATTTTCACGTTTCCATTTTTCATCATATTCATAGAGTGGTGAACCATCAAAGAAATAGAGGCCATGTGCGTCTTTACAGATATGACCTGGAACCCAGTCCATAATGACCCCAAAACCTTCTTGGTGAAGTCGATCAATCATATACATTAAGTCTTTAGGCACTCCATAACGTGATGTAGCGGCATAATATCCTGTGCCTTGATAGCCCCACGAATCATCTAGTGGATGTTCATAAATAGGCATTAATTCGACATGGGTAAAGTTTTGTTCTCTAAGGTGTTTGATCAATTGCTCAACAATTTCATTGAACTTGAAAAACATCCCATATTTTCTTCGCCAACTTCCTAGATGCAGTTCATAAATAATTAAAGGTTGGTCATAAACCTTTTTTTTATGATTAAACCATTCCGTATCATTCCATTCATAGCCCTCAATATCATAAACTTTTGAGGCTGTATTTGGCCTTTTCTCGGCAAAGGTTGCGTAAGGATCTGCTTTATACAATAAACTTGAGCCTGTATCAATACAGTACTTATACGCTGCCCATTCCAAGTTCCAAGGAATAGTAATACTCCAAACGCCACTCTCGTCAATCTTTTCCAAGTGGTGCGCATCATTATTCCACCCATTAAATTCCCCAATGACACTAACCTTACTCGCATTAGGGGCATAAACTGTAAAACGTGTTCCGACAATAATTCCTTTGTCATTTTTGATCAAAAAAGAACCAAAAATTCTTTTCGCATCATAAAGTCGCCCTTGGTTAAAAAAATAAGCATCTTCACTAGATAATTTAAACATAGTTTCCTCCCAATTTTCTCTATAATATTTTATCGATCGTATCTAAACTAAAGCCTTGATCATATAAGTATTTCTTGATTTTTGTTTGTAATTCATAACCTTCATACTTCTTTTGATATTTCTTTAGACCAATCTTATAATATTGATTGATGACCGCTTCCTCATTAAATTTGGTTTTATCTAAATACTTATCAATATAGATAGAAGTTTGATTTAGTTCATACCCTAATCCAACCATCTTTCGCATGATTTTTATTTTTGCTTTTTCATAATTATCCGCTTTTACCGTTAAACAAGCCGTTTGAACTTGAGATTCTAAATTAATATCGGTATGGTCTTTTAAGACTTTGTCAATCACATCTGGATGAATGCCTTTTTCAATCAACATATTTTTAAGTCTTTTTTCCCCATATTTCTTTTCATAACGATGAACAAAATCAGTAGCGTAAGATAAATCATTTAAATAACCTTTTTCTTTAAACTGTTTGGTTAGTTGTTCAATATACTCTTTTTTAGCATCTAGACCTCTTAAATACGCTTTAAATGCGTGAACACTCCTAGCCTTAGCGACGTAAACAACCGCTAATCTTTTAATTTTGGCAAGATCGTTTTGTTCAATTATTTCTCTAAATTCTTTTAATGATAAAACTTGGTTTTTCTTTAATTTATAATCTACCAGCACTGAGGTTTCTAAATGTACTACCTCATTATCAATGGTTAAATGATAACCATTTTTAACCCGTTTTATCTCTGTGATGACCATTAATTTAAACCTCCGGCATACAAAAGTGCTGCAGCTAATTGATTATCTAATGCTTGTTTAAGCGATTCTGTTTTATAAAAGTCTACTAATGCTAATATGGTTGGTTCATCTAACCTACCATTGACCGTTAAACTATTAGCTTGTTGATATAATTCCACCATAGTCTTAAAATCATTATCAAACAACCCTGCTTCATAATTCCCACCAACAGACATATTAATCAAATATTGATAGGTTTCAATAAATGGGTTTGCATCCCCTAATTCATAGGTATCGCCTAAAACAGGATAAAGTAAACCTTTAATCCCTGTTTGGGCATGATATTTAGTTGGTACGATTCCGCCAGTAACTCGAGTTATGTCCCCTAATAACCAATAACCACCCGTCAGGTTTAGATAATAATTTTCACCAACACTTGGAACTGGATAGCCTATTTGGTATACATCCTTACCAAAGGTTCTTTCCCCAAAAACTGGATAATTAAACTGTTTTAACACCCCCGCTAATACCTCTGAAGCACTGGCACTATTGTTGTTGACTAAAGTAACAATTGGATAAGGTTTTGGAGTAACGCCTGATTTTGGTTTAGAGGCACTATAACTATCTGCCTTAACATTATAAAGAAAGATATATTCTTCTTCACCGTAAACAAAGTTTTCTAATATATCCGTAACAGCTGATAAATACCCGCCACCGTTATCTCTAACATCAATCACCAAAGCTTCAATTCCCTTAGTTTCTAATTCGGATAAAGCTTCTAAAAATAAAGAGGCCGTTGTGCCTGCAAACCGGTTAATTTCAATATAACCAACTGTCTCAATCTTTTCAAAAACAACGCTATTAAACGGCACACCTTGTAAATTAAGAGTTAATTCTATTTCTTGATTGAATCTAATTATTTTAAGCTGTTTTTCTTCCCCTAACGAACCCTTTAATAAAGGGGTTTTTTCTTCAAACTTTAACCCTTCTAAAACAACTGAATTGATTTCAGTGATAATATCACCAACATACACTAAATCATAGTTTTCTGTTAATGGATTAACGTCTGTAACTAATAATCCATCAGCGTGTTCTTGAATCGTTAACCCAACCCCAACATATGTTTCACCCGTTTCAATACTTCTGGTGTCCGCTTCATAAACATACGTATAAGGATCAACATAGGCCAATAATTCATCTAGTGTATCAATTTTAGTCAAATCTAGAGGTAAATCCTCATAATAAAGTTCTTTTAAGATATCGAAAACCTCGTTGACTTGAGGATTAACAGATCGATTTTGATAGTTTGTGTTTGGATTTGTAAATTGAACTGTACAACTTGAAAGTACAACAACGACTAATCCAGCTAAAATTGTTTTAATTAAAGTTTTAATCCCGCGAAAAGCCACGTCCAACCGCCTCCTTCGTTTGAGCGATAAACGTAAATGCATCCGGATCGGCTTTATCAACGACCGTTCTCACAAGATTAAGTTCACGCTTAGATGTTACACAAATAACCAGTTTTTTATCTTTACCAGAATAGCCGCCTTTGGCGTCAATAACCGTTGTTCCTCGATCTAGTTCCTTAAAAATAGCCAACTTAACTTCCTCTTCTTTTTCTGTCACAATAAACAATGTTTGTCCTGCTCTACCTAAAATAGAAATATTATCTATAATTAGTCCAGAGAGGATGACAACGCCAACAGAAAATAAGAAATGCTCAATATTTCTAAAAAATAACAAACCAATTAAAACGATGATGCCATCTGTAAATATGAATGCCACATTATAAGACAGATGATGCTTTTTATTCATAATATTTTGAAGGATATCAATGCCACCCGTTGAGCCACCATTTCTAAAAACGATCCCCAACCCAAACCCGACACCTAAAGCTCCGAGTAAAGAAGATATTAATAGTCTAGACTCAGTCAATTGGTTCAAAATTAGCATTTGATCAATATTCAAAAATTCTAAAATAAAAATAACTAACGGAGAAACTAGTGAGCCTAAAATCACTTTGAAAAAGTAGTTTTTCCCCATTGTTAATAAACCCAAAATCGCAAAAGCAATATTCATCAATAGAATGGACAATGATGGTGATATACCAAAAGTATTTAGAATAACCGCAATCCCAGATACCCCACCCGTAACCAAATCATTGGGTAATAAGAAAAAATAGAATCCAAAATTCATTAAAATAATTCCGAAAATAATTTGTGTAATTTCAATCATTGAAGTTTTATTTACTCTCATTTAACCACCTGTTTCAAATAACTATTAATAAAAGAATCAATATCTCCATCCATAACCAAATCGGTTTGAGCCGTTTCAGCACCTGTTCGATGATCTTTAACCATTTGGTAGGGATGAAACACATAACTCCTGATTTGGGAACCCCAGGCAATATCTTTTTGAGTCCCTTTTAATCCTTCCAGTTCAGCGATGCGTTCTTCTTCATGTAAAGCGGCTAATTTTGATTTTAAGATATTCATTGCGACCGTCTTATTTTGAAGTTGACTTCTTTCATTTTGACAAGTTACAACAATACCTGTTGGCAGATGTGTGATTCTTACGGCACTATCGGTTGTGTTAACAGACTGGCCTCCAGCGCCACTTGATCGATAAACATCAACGCGAATATCTTCATCATTAATAATGATTTCACTAAGGTTTTCAATAATCGGTGTGACATCGCAACTAACAAACGAGGTATGTCTTCGTTTATTAGAATCAAAGGGGGAAATGCGAACCAATCTATGAACCCCGACTTCACTCTTTAAGTTCCCGTAAGCATATTTGCCTTTAATCTTGATAGTAACACTTTTAATCCCAGCTTCTTCACCTGGTTGTAAATCTAGTAGATCCACTTTATAACGGTGTCTAGAAGCGTACCTAGAATACATTCGATATAACATCTCACACCAGTCTTGAGATTCTGTTCCACCAGCGCCAGGATGTAGTTCTAAAATACAATCATTTTTATCATAAGGACCGTTTAATAGCGTTAATAATTCAAACGCTTTTAAGCTTTTTTCTAAGGCAACAATCTCCTCTTCAATTAAGTCCCATTCAACAGAACCCTCTTCTGTTAATTCAAAAAGTTCATAAATATCTTCATAAATTCCCTGTAAATCTTCTATCGTATCTATTTGTTCTTTAATATCATTGGTTTTTTCAATGGTTTCTTGAGCCTGTTTCACATCATCCCAAAAACCAGGTTCTAATTGAACTTGGGAAAGTTGTTTATATTCACTTTTAATTTTATCTAAATTTAATGAGGTTTTTAAATCTTCTATTCTTATTTCAAAGTCGTTTAAGTGTTTATTTATTTCATAACGTTCCATAGTACACCTCTAAATAATTATAACATATTGTTATAATGTTTGTCTTTGTAAAAAGAAAAAAGGCAAAAATGCCTTTATCCTTTAAATTATCGCCCAAGTGCTCTTTGGTACTTGTTCTTCTTACCTTTTCCTTTGGGTTGGTTTTTATTTCCTTTATATTCTCTACCTTCATTAGTAGACGTGTTTTTAACCACTTGTTCACGTTCAGTATTAACTCTAATTTGAGCTCTAATGGCGAAGGTTGTGATATCTTTAGAAATGCTATAATTCATATCTTTATACATTTTAAATCCTTCTTCTTGATAAATTTGAAGGGGATTAGATTGTGCATAGGATTGTAAGCGAACATTTTGTCTAAGTTCACTCATCTGGTCAATATGTCGTGTCCAATGAGTATCAATCACTCTTAAGGTAATCACTTTTAAAAATTCTTGATAAACTTGAAGGGGCACATTGTCTTTTTTCTTAAAGACTTCTTTTTCTGCTAAATCTAACATGTATGTTTCCATGTTTTTAGCATCAATACCGCTTAATGAATCTTCTGTCAATGAGCCAGTAACAAAGATATGACCATCAAAAGCACTAATGATGTCATGCGCTGTGAAATTAGGTTTGTTATAAACAAAATCAGCCACGAATTCTTTTAAATAAGTTTGAATCGTCTTTAAAACGAATGGTTCGATATCTTGCGTCGTAATAACCATGGTTCGTTGTTCGTACATGATTTCTCTTTGTTTACGAATAACGTCATCATATTTTAAAACACTCTTACGTAAATCATAGTTTTGACCTTCAATACGTTTTTGAGCATTTTTAATAAATCTTGTGAACATCTTAGATTCTAGTGGTATAGGTTTTGAGGATGGGTTTTTCTTGTCTTGATTGAGGTTTTGAATCATTTGAATTCGTTGTTTAAATGATTCACCACCGAAACGCATTAATAGTTCATCTTCAGCTGATAAGTAAAATCTCGAGAATCCTGGGTCACCTTGACGTCCTGAACGTCCTCTTAACTGGTTATCAATTCTTCTAGATTCATGTCTTTCGGAACCAATTACCGCAAGTCCACCAACTTCAACAACCCCTTCACCTAACTTAATGTCAGTACCACGCCCAGCCATGTTGGTTGCGATCGTAACGGCACCTAAGTAACCCGCTTTAGCAACAATATCGGCTTCTCTTTCATGTTGTTTAGCGTTTAAAACTTCATGTGGAATTTTTCTTTTCTTAAGTAGTAAACTCAAATGTTCAGACGTCTCTACAGCAACCGTCCCTAATAGGACTGGTTGACCTTTTTTATGTCTTTCTTCAACGTCATCAATTAAAGCTTCATATTTTTCATCTAAAGTGGCAAATAAAAAATCAGAGGCATCTTTCCGAATAACCGGTTCGTTGGTTGGAACTTCAACCACGTACATGTTATAAATTTCTCTAAATTCTTCTTCCTCTGTTTTAGCAGTACCCGTCATACCGGATAATTTTTTATACATTCTAAAGAAGTTTTGGTAGGTAATCGTCGCAACGGTAATTGTTTCTTTCTTGATTTCAACATTTTCTTTGGCTTCTAATGCTTGGTGAAGTCCTTCGGAAAATTGTCTACCTGGTAAAACACGTCCAGTAAATTGGTCAATAATTAACACGGCATTATCCACCACCATATAATCTTTATCTCTAAACATAATATAGTTACTTCTTAAAGCATTGTTAATATGGTGAACTAAGTTAACATTCTTAACATCATATAAGTTTTCAACACTAAAGATTTTTTCAGCTTTTGAGATACCTGATTCAGACAACTCTATGGACTTAGCTTCAATATCAATTATATAATCTTCATCTCTTAAACTTTTCGTAAATCTATCAGCGCTCTGATAAAGATTTTGATTTTGTTTAGCAGGTCCAGAAATAATCAGTGGTGTTCTGGCTTCATCAATTAAGATGGAGTCAACTTCATCAATAATCGCATAACTTAATCCACGTTTTTGAACGATATCAGTTTCATATAAAACCATGTGATCTCTTAAGTAATCAAAACCTAATTCACTGTTAGTAGAATAAAGAATATCACAGGCATATGCTTCACGTTTTTGATCAGAATTAAGATCTCTAATATTTAAACCAACCCTCATCCCTAAAAATCTAAATATATCCCCAATTTCACCTTCTGCTTCACGTCTTGCTAAGTATTCGTTCACCGTAACAATATGAACCCCATTATCACTTAAAGCATTTAAGTAAGCGGGCATGACTGCAGTTAACGTTTTACCTTCACCAGTCTTCATTTCGGCAATGTTACCACCATGAATAACGATCGCCCCTAATAATTGAACATAATATGGATAAAGTCCAGTAACTCTCCTAGACGCTTCTCTGACAACCGCATAAGCTTCAACCATTAAGGTTTCTAAAGTTTCACCATTACGAACACGTTCTTTAAAATAAGGCGTTTTAGCCTTAAGTTCTTCATCTGTTAAGCTTTCCATTTCAGACGCTAACGCATCTATTTTATCAGCGACAGGTCTCGCTTTTTTTAATTCTTTATAGCCGCTGTCAAATAATTTTTTAAACATTGTTATCACAACTTTTCTTTCTATTTTGATTTTCTATATTATTTTAACATAAATAATACTAATCCCCAAGTAATTAAATGAAAAAAGGTGGATATGTTTCACCTTTTCTCTTTTATTATTTAAGTTCCTTGAAATATTTTATGGAATCTAATTCTTCCCAAGGTAATCCCAAATCTTCTCGTCCCATATGACCATAAAAACTTGTTTGTTCATAAATAGGTCTTAATAGTTTAAATCTATCAATGATGCCTCTTGGGGTTAAATCAATATGCTTTCTTATTTGTTTTACAATATCAGCCTCTGAAACGAATGATGTTCCAAATGTGTCGACTCTAACTGACACTGGTTGAACCTCACCAATTACATAGGCTAATTGAACTTCACATTTAGAGGCAATTCCACTAGCAACAATATTCTTAGCCAAGTATCTCGCCATATAGGCTGCGCTTCTATCCACTTTAGATGGATCTTTACCACTCATAGCGCCACCACCATGTCTAGCATAACCACCGTAGGTATCAACAATAATTTTTCTTCCTGTTACACCAGTGTCACCTTTAGGTCCACCAATAACAAACTTACCGGTTGGATTAATGAAAATTTTTGTATTTTCATCAATTAATTCACTTGGAATCACCTTAAAAATAACTTCTTTTTTAATCGCTTCTCTTAATTCGTTAATATCCATATCTTGGTGCTGTGTCGAAACAACCACAGCATCAACTCTAGAAGGTTTATCATCCTCATCATATTCCAAGGTAACTTGAGATTTACCATCTGGTCTAACAAAATCAAGAATCCCCTTCTGTCTTACTTCATCAAGTCGTTTTACTAAATTATGTGCCAGTGTAATTGATAATGGCATATAATTTGGTGTTTCATCACAAGCAAAACCGAAGATTAATCCTTGGTCACCAGCCCCAATCGATCCATCTGCTTTATTAACCCCTTGTGCAATATCAGGTGACTGACTGTGTATAGCCGTTAATACCGCTAAATTGTCAGCATCAAATCCATATTTTCCACGGGTATATCCAATATTTTCTACAGTTTTTCTTACGATACTTTCAATGTCAATATAAGTGTTTGTTTCTATTTCTCCAGCCACCAAAACTAAACCGGTAGTGGTTAACACCTCACAAGCAACATGGGCGTCTTTATCATTTGTAAATATCGCATCTAATACGGCATCCGCAATTCTATCGGAAACTTTATCAGGATGCCCCATTGTGACTGATTCAGATGTAAATAGTTTTCTTTTCATATTTCTAAACTCTCCTTTTTCTATAAAAAAAGCTCTTTTCCCAACCAAAAGAGCAATTACTCATTGTTGGGTTTCCCCCTTATCGAAAGCACCTTGCTTAGGCAGGTTGCTGCTACATCAATGGTGATTAACCTCCGTAGCTCTTAATGAATTTAAGATGTGGTTATATTATAACATATGTTAATGATTATTCAATTAGAAATCATTATACATTGCTTCAAATTCAGTTTTGTAACTCAAAAAACGTTCTAACAATTGAAACTCAAAGTAACTATTAAACTGCGTTTGGAATAATTCAATGACTGTTTTATGTGGATACGGACGTTTATAACTCTTTGTGCTACGCATGGTAATATAAAGATCACACAACAAAATTATTTGTGAAGTAATCTCAGGTTGGATCTTTTGCATCTCGAGAACAAAGTTATGGTTTGCTGCCCCTTCAATATGGGCTCTAGCAATATCCTCAGCCTTTTGAGCCAATTGTAATCTTTTCGCAATTTGATTTCCTAACATTGTTTTTTCTTTTAAGTCATCATAATCTGTGGTTGCCTCTTCTGGTGGATTCACTAAATCTTCAATTTCTTTATACCTTAAATGCGTATTAGAAAAAGTATTAATTTTACTCATCTTAGTTTCATCTAAGCCATAGATTAAGCCTAACTTATTACTCATCTTACTGACTAAATTAACATGTTGTAAATCTAAAAATGATGATTTAGACGATAATACAACTTTAAATAAATCGGAAACAATGGTTGTGAAATCTTCTTGAACTTCACGTCTTTTGACGAGTTCATTACGTCTTTCATATTGCATATACTGACCAATTGAAACAATCGCATAAACTACCATGACAAAGATTATGAATATTAGTGTTCTAAGTAATATATCACTAAATGCAGCGTCATGAATAAAACGCCTAAAAAATTCACTAATTTCTAACCCTTGATAATCTGTATTAATACGATATGTCCAAGTAAAGTGAATAATTGTCATTACTGGCAACATCCCAAATGCACTCCATAAAATGAGTTTCTTTGATTGATATAAACTAATCACGACGATTGAATAATAGATCATCACATAGGCAGCGGTTTCTAAAGAATCCGTTTGATAAAATCTAGCATAAAATAAGATAGCCGAGATGAACATGTAAGCAGCCAAAAGATACATTGCCACCTCTTGTTTAGTCTTATCGTGTGTATCCGAGCTAATTAAACGTTTTATAACCGTATTTAAGAAGAATGTGAAGGGGAAAAATAAGGCTGTAAATAGCCAATCTGAAGCCTCACCGGAGTAATAAGCGACAATAAATAAAATGATAGAATAAAAAATGTTTGAGACAAATGTGATATTTTTAATAACGATATTACGTCTATGTAACACCGCCACCTCATCGGTAATATCAACACCTGTTTCAAACCCAAAAAAACGATTAAATAGACCCTTAGTCGCTTTTTTAAATTTATCCTTTTTCGCCATTAATTATTCCCTACTTTATCTCTTCTATATTATCGAAGAGTGAAATTTTTTCATGTGTTTCAGTCTGAGCCATTTCCTCATTAATTACTTGAGCCACCCTAGTGGAGGCTGCAGCTGCAATCGCACCAACAATATCGTCTAGAAATGTGTGGACGACGCCTGGTTTTTTGCCTTCTGTATTTAGTGTATTAACAATACCATGTTTATTCACATCAATATCACCAAAGTTGGTCATCCCAATAACGCCATAAATTCTTGCAACATCTAACCCTAAAACCTCATCAACACCAAATAAACCTAAATCAGCTTCGATAATATCTTGAATTGGACCTTCAAACATTTTCTTTTCTGCCAGTTTATCTAACTCAACCGCTAGTAAAACATGATGAAATATGTCTCTTAAAGATAAGATTTTCAAAACTGAATCACGACAGGTTTCAAACTTAATGTCATCGGTATATCTTGCTTGCTGTTTATAGCTGATTTTTGCAATATCATCTATTTCAACCCCACGACTCTTTAAAGCCTCAACACACAATCTTGTCATTTCTTCACGCGAAAATAATAATTTTTTACTCATTGAAAACACTCCCTTCACAAATTATTTTTTGACCGTTTAAATAAGCTTTGTCGGTCATTCTTTTTTTACCTTGTTCAGATAACTCCAGTATTCTAACGACACCATCTAATGTTTTAACGTGGAGTTCTTTATCTATAGAAACCACTGTTCCTGGCTTCATACTTGATATTATATCACTTTTTGCCAGTTTGAAAACCTTTATTCTAACACCCTTAATAAATATGGAGGCAGCGGGTTCATCTAATAAACCATTTAACTGTCTCATTACTAAATAAGTTGGCTGATTAAAATTAAGTATTTCATCCTTCTTATTTAAGTTATAAGCAAATGTAACCAAAGACTCGTCTTGAAGGATTGGATCAATTTGTTTGTTTAAAATATCTTCTAAGTTTTCAACCAATAAATCTCTTCCCACATAGGAAAGTTTTTTCATCAATAAAGTGGTGGTGTCATCTTCCTCAATCGAGATTTCACTTTGAGCAATAATTGAGCCACTGTCCATTTTTTGAGCCATATACATTAAGGTAACCCCTGTTGTCGTATCGCCATTCATAATCGCTCTTTGAACTGGTGCACCACCTCTATATTTTGGTAATAATGACCCATGAATATTTACCATAGTATAGTGATCAATTAATTCAGCGGGAATCATTTGTCCATAAGCAGCCGTTACAATTATGTCGGGTTTTATATCAATAATGCGTTGATAATCTGTTTTGATATTTTCAGGTTGAAAAACTTCAAGATTATGCCTTACCGCAAAGAGTTTAACCGGTGAATAAGTGAATTCTTGTTTTCTACCTACCCTTTTATCAGGTTGTGTGACAACAAGATTAATGGGTGATATTTCATTTAATTTTTCTAAGATTGGAACCGCAAAATAAGGGGTTCCCATAAAGACAATGTTCATTTTACACCTCTACATCATATCTGGATAATAATCTATGACAATCAAATAGTCTTTGTAAAAACGTTTATCTAAGTAATTCATTAAATAACTTGAATCAAAGTGTCGCAATGTTTTAAGTAAAATACTGTAATTATATCGTTCTTTGTCCATCAGAATATAATCGGGTGAAGGCCCTAATATTTCGATTTGACTGTTTTTTGCAACAATGTTGTTTTTAATTTTTGTTAAGGTATTGATTGTTTTATTTTCATCAAAACCTTTAAATGTCACTTTGATAACTTGATTAAAAGGCTTATATTTTAAGATTTTACGGTTGTTAAGTTCTTTTTTATAATATAAATCAAAATCATTGGTTTCAAGGCTCTTTAAGACAAAATGATCTGGATTATAAGTTTGAATGATTGCATTCCCTTGTTTTAGACCTCGTAGTCTACCAATATGTTGTTTTATGATATTATAGGTATTTTCATTAGACAAATAACTATTTAAATTTAACATCTGTTCAGCTAATAAAACACCCACTAAAGTAACATTTTCAAAATGATGTCCTTTAGATACCATTTGGGTCCCTAATAATATATCGTAACTTCCTTTTTTAAAATCCGTTAACATTTTATCATATGACCCTTTACGCTTAGTCGTATCTAAATCCATTCTTAATACTTTTGCGGAGGGAAATATCTTATTTAAACTTTCTAAAGCTTGTTCAGTGCCAAACCCAACTGGTAAAACACGCCTAGATTTACATACTTTACAGGTTTCACTATAAGATTCTTTGTGACCACAGTGGTGACACAATAATTGGTTATTGTCTTTGTGATAAACAAGATTTACCCCACAACTTGGACAAGTAGGCACATTCCCACAAGTTCTACACATCACAAAGGGGGCGTAACCACGTCTATTTACAAGTAAGATCACTTGTTCATTTTGAATTAATCTTTGTTTGATACTCTCCAATAAGTCTACTGAGAAGATAAAATCATCTTTTAAAGTAGGCGTTTTTTTCATATCGATTAATTTAATATCAATTTTATTATCAAAGATTGGCTTAGATAATTTTAACCGTTTGATCATTTCTAAGTCAGTATCATAAATCATCGATATCGTTGGGGTTGCAGATCCCATTAAAACCGGAATATTAAAGTGTTCTCCTAATAGATAACTTAGTTCTTTAGTATCGTAAAAGGGCATTTGTTTTTGAATATATGAAGTATCATGGGCTTCGTCAATAACAATCAATCCTAACGCATTTAATGGTAGAAATAGCGCACTTCTAGTCCCAACAATTAATTTTATTTTATTGTCTTTCGTTTTTCGATAAGCATCATATTTCTCTTGCTTATTAAGGTTAGTATGATAAATTAAAACTTCTTCATTAAATCTTTCTTTTAATCTTGAAGTCATCTGATAAATTAAGGCAATCTCAGGTACTAAAATTAGTATTTGTTTACCTAAATTCATCACTTTCTCGATAACGTTTAAATAAACCTCTGTTTTACCTGATGCAGGCGGACCAAACAATAAATAGCGTTGATATTTCTTAATATCGATTTGTTTAATCGCTATGGATTGTTCATCCGTTAAAGTAATCACATCTTCATGAGATTCATAATGGGACGTTTCTTGTTGGTAATACTCAATATTTTTTACTTCTAAAACAGCTTTATTTATCAGGGTTTGAATAATTCCTTTTGAGTAGCCTTCCTTGACTAAATCTTTAATAAAGATAGTTTCTTGACCAATTCTTTCAACTATTTCAGTTTGTTTAGCGGTTAGTTTACCATCAATAGGATTAGAAAAAACAGCGGGAAGAAATTTAATTTCACCTTTATTAACCACCTCAACTTCTTTGGTTAAGATACCTTGATGAATTAAATGATTCACTTCTTGATAGTCTTCACTATTGAGGTCATCTAGCCAAATAACACCGTCTTTAACATATTGTCTTAACTGTTCTGAGATAAGATTCAAATCACTAATTGACAGATAATGTTCATAAGCAGCTTGTAAAGCGTTTGGGACAACCACTTCAAAAGCTTCATTATAACTAGAAAATGACGTTTCTTGAATGTATTTTATCAGTTTAAGTTGAGCGGGTGATAAAGTGGGTTTGTCCTCTAAGGTGTATAAGATATCTTTTGTTGCGACTTTAGAAGTCTTCATAAGGCTGATTATATAGGCTAGTCTTTTTTGATGATTAAAATCCACCACGACACGCATGCCAACTTTTATAGACCCTTCTAAATAGGAAGGGATTTTATAATCATAGATTTGATTTAAATGTTTTGAAGATATATCAACAACAACTTGAGCATACATAAACTTCACCTATCTAAAATTATACCATAATATTAGAAAAAAATGAGCCCTGGTTTAGGGCTCACAATAAATTATTTAGTCTTGGTTTCTTTTGGAACTTCTGGTGTTTTTGCTTCCCAAGCTTCCTTAGCGGTACTTACAATTGTATTAATGCTGGTTAAATCAGATGGAATTATCAGTTTGGTTGCTTGTCCTTTTGAAACTTCAACCATGGCTTCAAAACCCTTAATTGCTAGAACACTACTATCCGCTTTTGATTCTCTAATTAAGCGAATCCCTTCAGCCGTTGCCTCTTGTACTTTAAGAATTGCTTCCGCTTCACCTTCCGCTTTTAAGATTGCTGATAGTTTTTTACCTTCAGCATCTAATACCATCGCCGTCTTATTACCTTCAGCAATCAGAATTTTTGATTGTTTTTCGCCTTCAGCATTTAGAATCGCTTCACGTTTTTCACGTTCAGCACGCATTTGTTTTTCCATGGCATCTCTAATATCTTTTGGAGGCATAATGTTTTTAAGTTCCACTCTGACAACTTTCATTCCCCACGGATCAGTCGCTTCATCAAGGATGATTCTTAGTTTAGAGTTAATTAATTCTCTTGAGGTTAAAGCTTCATCTAAATCAATGGCGCCAATAATATTTCGTAAAGTGGTTGCTGTTAAATTTGCTAAAGCATTGTTTGGATTGTTAACCCCATAAGTAAATGATTTAGGATCTGTAATCTGGAAATAAACGACTGTATCAATTTGCATTGTGACGTTATCTTTTGTAATAACGGGTTGTGGTTCATAGTCAACCACTTGTTCTTTAAGTGAAACTTTGGATGAAACTCGATCAAAGAAAGGTACTAACCAGTGAATCCCAGTTTCCCAGGTCTTGTAATATCTTCCCAAACGTTCAATAATAACACTTTCTGACTGTCTAACGATCTTAACGCTAGATAAGGATATAATTAAAGCAATTAATAATATAATCCCAAAAATAATTAAAACAACAATAATTGGATCCATTTAACTAATCTTCCTTTCTAATTGGTTCTACCAATAATTTATTTCCTTCAATATCAACGATTCTAACTAAATCGCCTTCTAAAATAGTAATGTTTTCCGTTGTAAAGGCAGTCCAAATTCTTGTTTGTACTTGAACTTCTCCTCGTTGGTTTAAACTGACTTCCTTTAATATGGTCCCTTGTTGACCAATCAAACTACTGACATTGGTTTTGATTATTTCTCTGCTCATAAATCGTTTTGATAGTGGTCTTGTTAGTAATATTAATATCATTGATACCACAACAAAGGCCCCTATTTGCCATAAATAATGAACATTGAATGCAGCCATCAACAGCGCTACAATCGCCCCAACAGAAAACCATATACTGATTAATTCTGGACTTTCAAATTCAAGCAAAACAGTTGCGATCAAAACAAACACCCAAACACTAATCATTATTATTTGAATTGTGTCCATTAAATCACCTCATTTAGATTTATTTTTAACATTTTAGAAGTAGTATCCCAGACAGCATGAAACTTTTGATGTTCACTAAAGTCTAGCTCGAATGTTGTTTTTATTTCTGATATTACTTTCTTACTACTTATTCTACCATAACTCGGTTTAATCTTTAAATCTAATAGATTATTCTTATCAATATTACCTCTTAAAGACTCTTCTTTATTTAAATGCTTAATAAGAACTAGTCTGTTCTCAACATCCATCCCAACAAGCACTTTATAAGCACTCTCAAAATAATAACTCGCAGGCTTGTTTAATGTGATGTTTGTATCATACAAGGTTACCGTTAACTGATTGTTGTTAACATTAATCCATTTTATGCTCATCTAATCACCTCTTAATTTAATTATATTGTATTAATTTGAATATTACAATACTTTTTTGAATTTTTTTGAATTATTTTAAATTTAAATAATAAAAAGCCATAATCTCGCTAGATTATGGCTTATTTACTATTCATTTTTAGTTGTGTTTAATTCCTTAATTATTTTATCGATTTTATTTCCGTAAGCAAGTGCTTCGTCATATTTAAACTTAAGTTCAGGCATTTTACGAATATTTCTAATTTTTTGAGATAGTTCTTGCCTAATTTGTTTGTTAAATTGATTTAAGATGTTTTTAGCAATATCTAAGTCTTCTTCTTTATCAGATAATATCGTGTAATAGATTGTCGCGAAGGAAAAATCTTTTGTTATTTTAACTTCTGTGATATTAAAATACATTTGGCCTGCTACCTTACGATCTTTATTAACAATAACAGCAAGTTCTCTTAGAAATAAGGATTGAAGTCTTTCTAAAGTCACATTTTCCATTATTTTTCTACCTCTTTATCTCTAAATGCTTCTAAAATATCTCCTACTTTTATATCATTAAAGTTTTCTACACTAATACCACATTCATAGCCTTGTCTAACTTCTTTAACATCATCCTTAAAACGTTTTAAAGAAGACATTTTACCTTCAAATATTACGATTCCTTCTCTAAGGACTCTGATTCCACTATTTCTTATAATGGTTCCATCCGTAACATAACTTCCTGCAACCGTACCAATTTTACTTATTTTATAGACTTCTCTGACTACAGCTTGTCCACTAACCACTTCTTCAAATTCAGGGGCTAACATACCAGAAAGTGCCGCTTCAATATCTTCAATCGCTTTATAGATGACGTTGTATAAACGAATCTCTACACCTTGAGATTTAGCAAGGTCTCTTACCATGGCAATCGGTCTTACATTAAAACCTAAGATAATGGCATTGGATGCATCTGCTAAAGTAACGTCTGATTCCGTAATGGCACCAACACTAGAACGTATGACATTAACGTGTAAGCCTTCGATATCAATTTTTTCTAATGAATTTTTTAAGGCTTCAATGGTACCTTGCGTATCCCCTTTAATAACTAAAACCAATTCTTTTTCTTGTTCTTCAGCTTCTTTGAATAATGTCTTTAATGAAGCTTTCTTTTGCTTCGCAAGATCCCCTTCTCTTTGACGAGAGGTTCTTTCTTCAGCGATTTGTCTGGTTTGTCTTTCATCTTCTAAGCAAACAAACTTATCCCCAGCAGATGGAACATCCATTAGACCAGTAATTTCGATTGGTTGACTTGGTAAGGCGACTTGGATTCGTTTTTTCGTTCCATCAGACATGGTTCTAACTTTACCGTAAGTATTACCACAGACCAAGTTGTCCCCTATTTTTAATGTCCCATTTTTAACAATAACGGTTGTGACAACGCCTCTTCCTTTATCAAGTCTTGCCTCAATAACGGTCCCTGTTGCAAGTCTATTAGGGTTAGCTTTTAAATCTTCAATTTCACTAACTAATATGACAACTTCTAATAAATCCTCAATCCCCATATTCTTTAAAGCAGATATTTCAACAAATGGGACTTTGCCACCCCAATCTTCAGGAACAATACCTAAATGTGACAATTCTGTTTTAACATGTTCTGGATTGGCTTGTGGTCTATCAATTTTATTGACTGCAATAATAATTGGCACACCAGCAGATTTAGCATGGTCAATCGCTTCAATTGTTTGAGGCATAACCCCATCATCTGCAGCAACAACGATAATGACGATATCCGTTACTTGTGCTCCTCTCGCACGCATTTCAGTAAATGCAGCGTGTCCTGGGGTATCAATAAAGGTAATTTTTTGACCTTTTATTTCAACTTGATAAGCCCCTATATGTTGGGTAATCCCACCTGCTTCTACAGCAGCAACTCTTGTGTGTCTTATCGCGTCTAGTAATGTTGTTTTACCATGGTCAACATGTCCCATAACCGTTACGATTGCTGGTCTATGAATTAAGTCTTCTTCCTTATCATCAAAAGTCATTTCATCATATCTGGTGATATCTGTAATCACTTCATTTTCAATGGAAAAGCCTAAATCCATCGCAACCAATTCGATGGTATCGCGGTCTATTGTTTGATTAATAGAGGTCATTACCCCTAAACCCATTAAACGCTTAATAATTTCAGCATTAGAAATCCCCAAACGGATTGCCACATCGCTTACAGACATATTAGGTTTATAAATTAAAACCTTTCCTTTAGCGGATACTGACTTTTTCTTTGGCAAATTAGTTTGTCTCACTTCTTGTTTGCTGTATTTCTTTGATTCCACGTCTTTTTCTATTTCATAGCGTTTCTTCATATAATCACTTCCTTTTTATTTATTTTTTAAACATGTCCCTAAATCCTTCATCAAGGATTGCGACACATTTGATGTTTGATTTTCCAATTGCTTTAGATAAAGTATTAGAATCAAACATCGTTAATACTTCAACTTGATAAAAATGACATTTATCGGTGATTTTCTTCGTGGTATTAAAGGCTGCATCACTGGCAAGAAATACAAGTTTTGCTTTACCAGATTGAATTGCTTTAATAACTTGGTCTGTCCCAACGGTTAGCTTAGATGCTTTTTTAGCAAGTCCTAATCTATTTGGCATTTTTAACAAGCTCTAATAATTCTTCATAAATTTCATTAGGGATATTTACTTCAAGTTTCTTATCCAAAACCTTGGTTTTTATGGCTTTTTCGATCACACTTTTATCAAGCATCAAATAAGCCCCTCTACCATTGGCTTTTCCAGTTAAATCAACACTGATTTTACCTTCTTTTGTTGCGACAACACGAACCAAATCTTGTTTGGGTCTTTGTTCTTTTGTGACAACACAAGTTCTCATTGGAATTTTTTTAACTTTCATAACTATCACCTATTAATAATCGATACCCTCACTATTGGCCATCGTTACTGATTTAATATCAATCTTCCATCCAATTGCTTGAACGGCAAGTTTCACGTTTTGTCCGCCTTTACCAATCGCAAGAGATAATTTATCATCTTCAACAATAGCAAGTGCTGTCTTTTGACTTTGATCAATATTAATGACGTTAATGACGTCAGCAGGTTGTAAAGAATTAGCGATTAAATCTTTTTCGTTTTCACTCCATAAGAATAAATCAACCTTTTCACCTGATAAAGATCTAACGATTTCTTTGATTCTAATCCCGTCTGGGCCAACACATGAACCAATCGCATCAACGTTAGAATCATTGGATTTAACGCCTATTTTAGCTCTATCCCCGGCATCACGGGCAACCCCCATAATCTCAACGATACCATCTTTGACTTCTGGGATTAAGTCTTCAAATAATCTTGTTACAAAACTCTTGTCTAAACGTGTCACTAAAACTTTCGGTCCTTTAGATTTCATTTCAACTTGAGAAATAAAGACTTTGATAGATTCTCCTTCAACAAACTTATCGTTTGGTAGACATTCTCTTTTTGGCAGTAATGTGGTAACCTCTCTACCGAGTTCAAGACGATAATAATTTTCATCTTCTCCAATAACGCGTCCCACAATCATTTCTTTTTCTTTTTGTTTAAAGAATTCATAAAGTTTGTCTTTTTCAATCGTCTTTAAGTTTTGATTTAAAACGTTTTTTAAGTTTTGAACGGCTGCTTGTGAAAATTCTTTAGGGTTAATCGCTTCTTCTAAAAGTTCTCCAACTTTGATTCTTTTTCTAATTTTTCTTGCTTCTGACAATTTAATTTGTTTGTACTTTGGATCTGCTTCCAAGTCAAAGCCTTCGTCAGGAACCACTAGTTGTTGTTCAAAAATAAGGATTTCGTTCTTTTCTCTATTTACTTCAACGCGACATGAAGAATGGCCTTTTGTTTTCTTGAATGCAGCGTGCATTCCTTTAATAAAGCCATCAACTATTTGATCATATGAAAAATCTCTTTCTTCTACTAAAGCGTCTAACGCTTCAAAAAATGCTTTGCTTACCATATTTCCTCCTAAAATTTAATTGCTAATCTTAATTTAATTATATCACTATAGTTTATTTCAAATGTCTTAAATCGACCTTTTAAATTAACTTTAATACTCAATGTTTCACCAGTAATCTTTTCTAAAATACCTTCATGTTCTAAATTGTTTGTTTTAAAGAAGACATATTTACCGATAAAACGGTTTGCTTCTTCTAAAGATCGAATATCTCTTTCTGCACCAGGTGAAGATACTTCTAGGTAGTAATCTTCAGGTAATTCACTATCAATAAGATCATTAATTTTTTGATTAACTGTTGATAATGTGTCAGAATCTAATTTGTCTCCATCAACCAACACTTCTAAGATGTTCATCCCAAATTCTTGTTTTGTCTTCAAAGAATATAAGGATAGTTTTTCCGTAGCTAAGGCTGGTTCAATGATTTTTTTAATGTTTTCTAAGTTCATAATCTATCACCTCAATAAAATGAGCGGATCTTCATCCACTCACATTACAGTTTATTATATCATTAATTTAATGAACATTCAATAAATAAATTTATTCTATTTTGCAAATGCAAATTATTTGCAAGTGAGTTTTTTTATGCTATAATCAATCGTGTCTACATAGGAGAATATTATGAAAAAAATCTTGCTATTGCCAATATTAGCCGTTTTAGTTTTACTATCTGCTTGTACAACACCTGAAAAATATGATGTTGTAACCACGCTTTACATTCAATACGATATGGTTAGAAGTATTGCTGAAAATAAATTGACTTACAATCTTGTTACGCCGATTGGTTCAGATGCACATAGTTTTGACCCAACTTCTAAACAAATCATCCAAATTGAATCCTCAAAAGTGTTTTTATTCACTTCTAATGAAATGGACCCCTGGGTAACTAACCTTGATCATGGAAATAGCAATTTTGTTGATTTGAGTGTTGCAAATGTTTTTGATTTACATCACGATGAAACTGAAGAGAATCAAGATGATGAACATGAAAGTCACGGTCATGATGAAAATCTTCATTACTGGACTGTGCTTGAAAATCAAATTAAAATGGTAGATGTTATCTTAGATGCCTTAATCGAAATAAAACCTGATGAAAGTACTTTCTTTACGACCAATGCATCGGAACTTAAAGATAGCCTTCAAGATATCAAATCTCAATTTTTAGCCTTACCTTTAACCAAAATTCCTTTGTACTATATAGGCCATAATGTCTTTTCTTTATTCAATGAAGAAACAAATTTAAATATTATTTCTTTAACCGATTCTTTTACCACAGAGGTTAATCCGACTTCTCAAGAAATTGGTCAGATGTTTTATCAAATAAAAGAATCTAAATCAACCGTTTTCTTCTATGACCCATTTGAAGGATTAGAAACAGCTAATTCTATAGAAACTGATTTATTAAATGTGTCTTATGACATTATAAAAAAACCGCTTTATTCGATGCATAACATTAGTAAAGACCAATTTGAAAATAAGACAAGCCTTCTCGATTTATGGCGTGAGAATTTAGCTAATATAAAACTAGCTTATGGGGTATAAATATGATATTAAGTTTTGATAATGTTTCTGTTAAAAAGTATGATACCTGTATTATTAAAGATATCTCCTTTACTGTTAACAAAGGCGATTATTTGAATATCATCGGGCCTAATGGATCTGGTAAAACTACTTTAATAAAGGTTATGACTGGTTTAACAAAACCAACCGAAGGGATTGTTAGGTTTGGTGATTATAAATTAGGTTATATTCCCCAACATCTTCATAATTCTAAATTCGTTCCGGCCACCGTTTATGAAGTTTTAAAACTATCTAACTTAAACAAAGTTAAAGATTCAGAAATTGATGCCTATTTAGAATTAATGAATATTAGTGAACTAAAATACCATAAAATGAATCAACTTAGTGGTGGAGAATCTCAAAGAGTTTTTATTGTTCGGGCACTATTATCACGACCAGATGTTTTAATTCTAGATGAACCTACCAGTGCGCTTGACCCAGGTTTTAGAGATAAGTTTTATAATTATATTGAAACACTTCACAATAATGGGATGACTATAGTACATGTCACGCACGATTTATCAGACGGTTTACGAAGAGGTTCTAAAATCATTCAACTTGATCAAACCATCCGTTTTAATGGGAGCTTTGAACAGTTTCAAAATTACCATGAACAGCATCATGCTGAAAAGGATGGTGAACATTACCATGTTTGATTTTCTAATGCATCCTTTTATGATTAGGGCTATTTTAATCGGAATAATCTTAGCTATTTCAACTTCACTGATTTCCAACTATTTAGTCAGTTCAAACCAGTCCTTAATTGGAGATGGGTTAGCCCATATTAGTTTTACCGGCGTTGTGATAGGGGTTTTATTTAGTAATAACCCTTTATATGTCGCAATCCCAATCGCGATTTTGGCATCGATACTCATTAAATTATTAATGCGTTCTAATAAATTGCATGGTGATACTGCAATTGGTTTAGTTTCAAGTTTCGCACTCGCAATTGGGTTTATTTTAATTTCTAAATCCGCTGGTTTTAATATGAGTGTTGAGTCAATGTTAGTTGGGTCAATCTTTTCAACTAAATGGAGCGATGTTTTATATTCAGGAATTATATCAATACTTGTCTTAATCTTTATCCTATTTAGTTATCAGAAACTTTTTACAATCACATTTGATAGTACTTATGCAAAATTTAGTAAAATTAAAGAAGTTTATTATGATTATGCCTTAGCTGCTTTAACAGCGGTGGTGGTCGTCGTAGGCGTTCAAACAATTGGAACTCTACTTATCAGTGCCTTTATTATCTTTCCGGCTGTATCAGGTAGTTTGATTGCGAAATCGTTTAAACATATGATGATTAATAGTGTTATTATTAATGTCGTTGTGACAATTGCTGGAATAATCATCGGACATTTTTTAAGTTTCCCAGCCGGTTCTACTATTATTGTTTTACACGGAATTACGTTTGGTGTATTATATTTATTTAAATGGATAAGGAGAATTGAATAATGTTAAAAATGACGAAACAAAGAACTTTATTACTAGATTATTTAAAAAAATCAACTAAGCCATTGTCAGCTGAAATGGTTTATTTAAAATTGCCTCAAGGCTCCATGAACTTATCAACGATTTATCGTTCTTTAGAGGCTTTTGAGGTAGCCGGTTTAGTTGATAAAACAAATTTGGGTAACCTCGCTTACTATAAGATTAGGTCCCATGAACATAAACATTATTTGGTTTGTAAAAATTGTCATAAAATGATTGAAATTGATTGTCACGTCGATAGTTTTTTGGAAGTTGAAACAAAAAAACACCATTTCAAAGTGGAATCTCATGATTTGACAGTATACGGCTATTGCGAGAAATGCCAAACCTTAGCATAAAAAAAACCACTAATCAGTGGTTTAGTCATTTGTGATAAATACTTTTATCGAAATATATAATCCATAGATGGCAGCAAGGCTCATCACTGATCCAGATATAACTATTAAATACGATTCCAAATTTGGTAATAAAGATGAGAATATACCTAATATTAAAGCACCAGCAATCACGTATAGGACAATTTTAATATGTTGTGTATCTCTTTGGTTGACAACGACCAAATCGTCTTTTTTAGTGATAAAATACCAAATAATACCACCCACAATAACCACACCCAAAAAGACTAATTCTAATACTGTAAATAAGGTATCTCTTGTGATAAGGGATCTTAATATGTAATCAACACCATAAAAAAAGAACCCTGTATAAAAAACTATTTGTAAAACAATACTTCTTCTTAACATTTGCATATAAAATCACTCCATATATAGTTTAGCACAGAAAATTACTTTTTGTTAACAATGATACGAGATTATGGTATAATTAATACGAAACGAGGCTATGAAATCATCATGAGAAAAGCAGTTTATGCAGGATCTTTTGATCCGCTAAGTAATGGACACATCGATATTATGGAAAGAGCCGCTAAGTTAGTCGATAAGTTATATGTGCTCGTCACCGTTAATATTGATAAACATTCCACATTCACCATTGAAGAACGCGTTAATATGATTAAGAAAGTTGTTAAAGCTGATAATATTGAAGTCGCGTGGACCGATGATTTAGTGGTTAAGTTTGCTGAAGAAAAAGGGGCAACTGCACTCATAAGAGGTCTTAGAAACATCAAAGACTTTGAATCAGAGATAGCACTTTATCATTTTAACCGGAACATCGATAATAAAATTGAAACCATTGTCTTATTCCCAACCTATCTATATACGTATTTATCCAGTAGTGCGATTAGAGAATTGGTCTATTATAACCAAGACATCACACCTTATGTCCCAGATATTTTAAAAGATGAGATTATCAAAGGCATTAAACGTTCACTTAAGAAGGCCTAGATGATAAATTGCTTTACTTAAACCATCTTCATCAATACGAGCAGTAACGTAAGTTGCTGCTTTTTTTAAGAAATCATACTGACTGTTTCCCATACAAACACTAATATCGGAACCTTGTAACATCTCAAGGTCATTGGCACCATCCCCAAAAGAAATCAGTTTATCCACTTGTTCTAACTGTCTAATATTTGAGATTGCGACCCCTTTATTAACTTCTTTACTGGTTAAGTCTACCCCATCTGTTGTCCAAGGATAAACAGTTAAATGACTAAATTTTTCTTTAAATGTTAGATATTCTTTTCTTGGGCAAAATACCCACATTTGATAAATATCATTATAATGATGATAGAATGGATCAATCTTAGGAATTCTTAAATCATAGTCTCTAAGACTTGCTGTAGAAGCGTCAGTTAAATCAGAAATAGCAAATTCCTTGGCCCCGATATAAGCAACCCCAAAGCCTCTAGTTTGAGCGTATTTGAATATTTGTTCAGTGTCTTCTTTATTCATACTTTTACCAAACAAGAATTCCTCGTTATGGTAAACTGTTGCCCCATTAATTAACACTTTATAGCTGAAATATGGAAGCAATTCAGTGATGGCGTTAAGTTGACTATAACTTCTACCTGTGGCAAGTCCCAAGATATAATCTTTATTTTGGGCTAGTGCTTTAATTGCCTTAGTGGTGCTTTCCCACACTTTTAAATTTTTATTATCAAATAGAGTTCCATCAACATCAAAAAATAACATTGTCTTCATAAATTCACCTTTTCTTGTAAAATTAATTGCGCATAATTTGATTATACAAGATTTTAGTGTAAAATGGTAATGAAGATGTTTATACAAACAAAAAATAATAAGGAGGATTTATTTTGAGCCGAAACACATTGTTAAATACCAATGAAATTGGGATTTTTGCATTAGGTGGTTTAGGCGAGGTTGGAAAAAATACTTATGTTTATGAAATAGAAGATAAGATTTTTATCGTAGATGCAGGAATTATGTTTCCTGATAATACGCTATTAGGTATTGATTATGTGATCCCTGATTATGATTATTTGGTTAAAAATGAAGAAAGAATAGTGGGTCTTTTTATTACCCACGGCCATGAAGATCATATCGGCGGTATTCCCTATTTACTGAAACAAGTAAAAATACCTGTTATTTACGCGAGCGGAATCGCTGTAGATTTAATTGCCAACAAACTCACTGAACACGAAAATCTAAAAGTTCCTAAAATTGTCAGTTATAAAGCCCATCATATATTCACATTTGGGAAAACTGAAATTAGTTTTATTAGACTAAACCACTCTATTCCTGATATGTTTGGAATAGATTTCAAGACACCCTATGGACATATATTCCATACCGGTGATTTTAAAGTTGACTACACCCCTGTTGGTCCCCAAGCTGAATTTGACAAATTATCAAAAATTGGTAGTGAAGGTGTATTATGCTTACTTTCTGACTCTACCAATGCCTTAGTGCCCGGAACAACGCCATCAGAAAGAGTGATTGGAGAATCTATTACAGATATCTTTTCTAATCTTAAAGGGCGAATCATTATTGCCACATTTGCGTCTAATATGTACCGTATGCAACAAATAGTAACCGCTTCTTACCTTAATGATAGAAAAGTTGCTGTTATCGGACGTTCTATGGAAAAAGCCATGCAAATTGGGATGGAAACAGGGTATATTAAAGCGCCAAAAGATACGATCGTTACCCCAGATGAAATCAACAGCTATCCAGCCAATGAAGTCACTATTTTATCAACTGGTTCTCAAGGTGAACCAATGGCAGCTTTATCAAGAATTGCCTCTAACACACACAGACAAATCAAAGTTCAACCCAACGACACAGTCATTTTTTCTTCCAGTCCAATCCCTGGGAATCAAGAAGGTGTCAATCGAATTATTGACCTACTTTATCGAAAGGGCGTTGAAGTAATTGTGAATGGTCCCGTAGCGGATACCCATACCTCAGGACACGGTGCGCAACAAGACTTAATGTTGATGCTAGCTTTAACAAAGCCGAAATTCTTTATTCCGATGCACGGTGAACATCGGATGTTGAAGAAACATAAAGAATTAGCCGTTAATCTAGGTGTTAAAAAAGAAAACATCCTCATTATGGATAATGGAGATGTTGCGGCATTAACTAAAGACTCAATAAGACTTGCAGGCACAATCAAAGCGGGCGATGTCTATATTGATGGTTTAGGCATTGGTTCTACGGGAACGACCTTACTTAAAGAACGTAAAGAACTTTCTGAAGATGGTGTTTTAGCGGTTGTTCTATCAACAAAAGAAGACGGTAGTTTAATTACCACACCAACCATAGTTTCAAGAGGGTTTATCTACATGAAAGGGAATGAAGAAATGATTACCATGATCCAAAATAAGGCTCAAGATAGTTATTTCAACCATCTACCAAAGAACTACCCAACTGAAAAACTTAAATCATCTATTGAATCAGACTTATCTAGATATATTTATGATTTAACCCAAAGACGACCAATGTTAGTTTCAATCATTATGAATGTTTAACTGTATCATAGTAAATAAAAAGTTGCGCAATTTCGCAACTTTTTTATTTTTCATGTTCTTTCATAGTGCTAATTAACCCCTTAAACACATGCATTGTCACTAGCGCATCTGTATAAGCATTATGGGCTTGATCATAAGAACCACCATAATAAAACTGATAACTTTTAAACAAGCCAACATCATCGCTTAAATTATAATAATTCTTATGGACTTGAAGTAAATTTATAAATGAACTGGAGTTCGTAAGCGGTTCAACTTTGTTGATTTGATAAGATACATCTAACGCCAGTTGATCATTTTTTCCCCAAACAACAATTTTAGGATGATAGGTATCAATCATATCTTTAAAATCTTTATAAAAATAATCATATGAAGGGACATCATCAAACTGAGTTCTTTCTACCTGTAAGAATTTTAAGGTTCTTTTAGATATTGTTTGGTATTTAGTCGGGCTAATATAATATTCATTTTGTCTGATGGTTTCACCTTTATCATTAGTCAATATGTAACCTATTTGGATAATTTCAGCTTCGAACTCATCTTTAGAATAAGGCGGCATCGTCATTTCTAAATCTAGGAATAAATAATAATCAAAACCCTCTAAAACCAATTTCATATTACTTCTTAACTTATTTAAATCAAAAAGTGATAAGGTAGTTCTACTTGTTTTTCTTTCAATTAAGTTAAAGTGACTTACTTTATAACATTTCTTTTTGTCAATCACTTTAATTTGATCAAAGACTTTAAAGTCAACAAAGACACCCACATCCAAATAATCAAAGTATTTCTTAGCTTGAGATTTAGTTAAGTAAAAATAAGTCATATTGCCACTAATTAAGCAACCAAAAATTTTGTTTTCTTCATCTATTTGTCTAATTATGCGTTTCATACATTCAACTTTCTTTTAATTGGTTAATGATACGATCTCTTAATGTTTCATTAATGCCAATACTTTTATAATCATCACTTGAACCTTGGATCATGTTATCGATGGTGATAAACTTTTCTAGTAGTTTTCTTTTTCTAGCTGGTCCAACCCCATCAATATCATCTAGTTTACTTTTCATTAAAGTTTTAGAACGTTGTTGGCGGTGGAAAGTTATCGCAAATCGATGTACTTCTTCACTCATTTTACCTAACAAAGTATATAGATAAGTGCCTTTTTCTAAAGGAACATCATTATTATTATACACCAAAGCATCTAATTGGTGTTTATCATTTTTCTTTAAGCCTACCACTGGAATAGTTAAACCGAGGGATTCTATGATATTAAGTGCGCTACTAACTTGACCTTTACCCCCATCAACTAAAATCATATCCGGTAAGGCTTGTTTCTCAAAAAGGGCTTTTTGGTATCTACGATAGATAACTTCTTTAAATGCACCATAATCATCTGCTTTTTTAGTATTTTTTAGTTTGTACTTACGGTAATGGTTTTTAGCTGGTTTTCCGTCTTTATAAACAACCATACAACTAATTGGGTTTGCCCCAAAAAGATGGGCATTATCAAATATATCAATTCTAGATATATTATCTAGGCCTAATAAATCTTTAAAAGCTTCCTGCGCTTCACTCATCTTTTCAGAGACATTTTTATGAAGTAATCTTTCATTTTCTAAATCATATAGCGCATTTTTAAAAGCCAGATCAACTAGTTTTTTCTTATCCCCTATTTTTGGAATAATCGCTTTCTTTCCAAATGCTTCTACTAATGATTCAGTTGAAAATGAATCTTGAAATAAAACTTCATCTGGCATTGGGTAAGTATCATAATATTGATACAAATAAGTGATTACTTGTTCAGAAGCATCCAAATATTTAGGGAAAATATCGGTGCTGGAATCAACTATTTTGCCACTTCTCATTTTCAATATCTGTAAGCTTACGTCTTCTTCATCACTCGCATAAGCAATAAAATCTCTATCCTTAAAATCATTGAGATTCATTAATTGTTTTTCGGTGGTGTGATCAATGTGATCAATGAGGTTTTTATATTCTAACGCTTTCTCATATTTCAGTTCTTCGCTAGCTAAATACATTTCTTCTTTTAACTTATCTTTCACTTTTTTAGTATCGCCTTTTAAAAATGCTTTAACTTCATTTAATATTGAGTCCCAATTAATTGGTTCTTTAGCAATACAAGGCGCTAAGCATTGATTCATATGATAATATAAACAGGCCTTTTTAGGTAATTTTTCACATTTTCTAATGGGATAAATCTTATTTAATAATCTAACAGTTTCTTTAGCACTATACACATTAGGATAAGGTCCAAAATAGATCCCATCACCTTTATTAGGTTCTCTTGATACCATTATCTTTGGGGCAATCCCATTGGTAATAACAATAAATGGATAGGTTGAATCATCGGTTAATTTAATATTGTATTTGGGGAGATTTTCTTTAATTAAATTCAGTTCTAAAATTAAAGCTTCTCGTTCAGTTTTCGTAATTAAAGTCGAAAAATCAGCAATCTCGCTGACTAATTTTGTCGTTTTCGAGTTATGAGCGCCTGTAAAATAACTTTTAACTCTACTCTTTAAGTTTTTAGCTTTACCGACATAGATGATTTTACCAAATTTATTATAAAACTGATAACTACCTGGTTGATCAGGAAGCAGTTTAAGTTTTTCTTTTATAAGTTCCAAGTTATCACCATCTATATTTTATCATATTTCATTAAACAATAAAAAAAGCAGTTGTTATTCTTCTGCTTTTTCTTCAAATTCGACTGTAATTTTACCTGCTAATACTTCTTCTAATGCAATTCCAACTGGTTTAACACATTTATATTCTTCTAATGAAGTGCCTTCAAATTGAATAACTTTAGCTCTTTTAGCAGCAATGTATGCTAATTTATATTTCGAATTAACAACATCCAATAGACTGTCAATTGATGGGTATCTCATACCTTGTTGATTTTTTTCCATTTTTACTCTCCTAACATCTTCATATATTGATGAATGGTTCTTTCTGTTTTTGCGTGTTCTGCACGAATAATGTTCATAATCCGATCAGCAGCATTGTTGACATCATCGTTCACAACGATGTAGTCATACTTGTGTGCCAATAAGAATTCTCGATCGGCTTTTTCAATTCGTTCTTGAATAATACTATCTGGTTCTGTATCTCGGATTTTGAGTCTAGCATATAATGCTTGTTTTCCTGGTGGAACAATAAAGATAAAGACAGCATCAGGCATTTGGTTTCTCACTTGTAATGCACCAGCAACTTCAATTTCCAAGACAACTTCATGACCTTTTGAAAGTTGTTCTTCAACTTTGTCTTTTGGGGTTCCGTAATAGTTTCCAACAAACTCTGCCCATTCAAGAAACTTGCCTTCTTTAATTCTTTTCTCAAAGGTTGGTTTATCAACAAAATAGTAATCCACACCATCCACTTCACCCGCTCTTGGTGTTCTGGTTGTCATGGAGATAGAATAGACAAGATCGTGCCCTTTTTTGTTGAATAACGCTTTTCTTACTGTGCTTTTTCCGACACCTGATGGACCCGAAAGGACAATTAGTAAACCTTTATCATTGAGTTTCATCCTAATCACCTGCCCCCTTAAGAAAATATTTTTATATTACCTATCATTATAACCCACTATTGATAAATAGTAAAGGAATACTTGAAACTTTTTCATCGTATTTTTCTCTATTAATACTAAAATATGTTATACTACTTTTGGTGATAAGATGCCAATAGATGGGTATTTTTTAGAGAGAATGGTTCTAGAATTAAAACCTAAAATTGTAAACGCGAAATTAAGAAAAATCAAAAGTCCTTCCAAGACTTCTTTTTTGTTCGAATTTTATCAATTGGGTCAAAGTTATTACTTATTGTTAGACCTCAACTTAAGTAGCCCTAACCTAAGACTTACCAATGATTTAGTAGATAGTGAAACTTCAAATTTTGTTATTCATTTAAAAAAGCATTTGTTAAATGCTCAGCTTAATGATATTACACAATATAAAAAAGATAGAATCTTAAAATTTAGTTTTACGGTTGTAGATACCTTCTTAGGTTTTGTAAACAGAAGCTTAATCTTTGAAGTAATGGGAAAATCTTCAAATTTAATTTTACTAGATGAAAATGATATTATTATCGATAGTTACAATAAGCATTTTAATGAAACTAAAAGATCCATTTTACCAAAACTAAAATACGAAGTGTTTCCACAGGACAAAAAAGATTTTAATTTCAATGATTTAGCCTATTTATCAAGTCCTGAAGACCTATTCAAAAATTACATGGGTTTTTCTAAAGATCTTTCAAATTATATATTCAATCACAAAATAAACATTGATCAAGAGCCAACCAACCCTACTATCTACATTTCTAATCGAAACGTATTTCACGCGATTGATTTGAAATTGACTGGGGATAAAAAACAATTCAATACTTTATCTGATTTGTTAAACTATTATTATGCTATAGAACCAGTTATTCAAAACTATTTGCTAGAAATATCAAATAAAGAGGTTAAAAAATTAGAATCCAAGAAACAGAAACTTTCTGAAGATTATCAAATTAACCAAGATTACGATCAGTATCGCGTATTAGCTGATGAAATATATGCGTCTGGTTTTGATTTAAAAAGTCATTATAGTAGTTTTAAAGGTTACGAACTTGATTATTCCATGACACTTAATGAAAATGTTCAAAAATTGTATTCGAAATATACCAAACAAAAAAAATCTTTAGATCACCTAACAAAACAAATTGAAATCACTAATAACTTCTTGAGATACTTCGAAGACATTATCGCAAACTTCGATAATTTAGGTAAAAAAGATTTAGATGATTTGGAAATCGAATTTGAACAGTTTAACTTAATTAAAAAAGAAAAAGTTAAAAAGAAAAAACCTTCTACTCTTACAACCTATGAAGCAAAAAACGGTACTATTTATGTTGGTAAATCCAGTCTTCAAAATGAACAAATAACGCATCGGATTGCTAAACCTAACGACTTATGGTTTCATGTAAAAGATGCACCAGGCGCTCATGTGGTATTAAAAGGAGAAGTTAATCAAGAAAATATAAGAAAATCTGCTGAACTTGCAGCCCTTAATAGTCCTCTTAAACACTCATCTAATATCCCTGTTGATTATACTCAAATCAAGTTTATTAAAAAAATAAAAGGCCATCCTGGCTATTATGTAACTTATAGCCATCAGAAGACCATTTATATAAATGTGTAATTATCCAACCATCATATCTCGTTCTGCATAAGCAACAACATTGATGGTTTCTTTTTTGTTATCTAGTATTTCAATGAAAGTCAAAATTCCAATTCGACCAATAAACATATTTATCATTATAATTAGTTTAGAGGCTGTTGATAAGGTGCTGGTAAAACCTAACGATAACCCAACTGTCCCAAAGGCTGAAATAACTTCAAAGAAAACTGTAATAAATGAAACTTTTTCAATTAAAACAATAAAGAATATACTGGTCATCACAATTACAACACCCATTGAGAATACGGAGTATGCCCGTCTTACTGCCTCTTGTTTAATGGCTTTTCCACCCATAAAAACTTGTTTTCTATGTCTACCATAAGAGTTTAATGCGGCTAACACTAAAACTAGAGTCGTAATACGGATACCACCACCCGAAGAGTTAGGAGCTGCGCCAATAAACATTAAGATAGACATAAAAATCTTAGTTGCTTCTGTCCAGTCACCCGTATTGGTATTATAAAACCCTGAGCTTCTTATCATTGTTGGCATAAAGATTACATTCATAACAGCTTCTTGAGGTGTCATATAGACTAAGGTGTTTTGATATTCCAATAAGAAATATACCACGATTGAAATAATCAATAATCCAAAATGGAGTTTAACAAACAATTTAGAAATGAATGAAAATTTATAGGGTTGTTTCTTAAACTTTGCCTTAACAAATAAAGTAAGTTCTGCTAACGGCCAAAAACCAACACCACCAATAAAGACTAATATGGCTGTAAGTATTTGTGGAAAATACATATTTTGTTGTTGAAAAACAATAAAACTATTATTAGCTGGAAACATTTCAAACCCAGCATTACCAAATCCTGAAACCGCTAGATAAAAGCTATGAAAAAGTGCTTCACCGTAATGCATCTGCCAAGGTTGTTTAATGACTAGATAGGTACTCAATAGAATAATATATATAAATTGTAGGATGAGAATCGCTGTTAAAGCATTCCAAATTAATTTAACGATTCCTTTCACGGTAAACTGGTTTTGTTCAGCGGCAATAATGTTGCGTTCTCTTAAACCAATTCTTTTTCCGCTGATTACCCAATAAGCAGCAATCAAAAGGACAATTCCAATCCCACCTATTTGTAAGATTAATATCGACACAATCCCACCAAATAAATTGAAAGTGTCTGTTACAGAAACAGGCGTTAATCCAGTTGAACTAATTTGTGAAATCGCAATAAATAAAGCATCAATATAACTTAATTTGACGCCTTCTTTCAAACTGATAGGCAGCCATAAGATAAAACTAGCTACTAAACCAAATATTAAGTAAATAGTAAAGATAGTCCTTGCGTTGGTTTTAAAAAAAATTGATTTTAGCCATTTTATAAATATCATCATGAAAACCTCACTTAATTAATAAAATTATACCATAATTAAGGATTATTAATAATACGTTTAAGCATAACAATTGTAAATAAGATTCTTCTTAGTTATAATAAACATATAAATTAAAAGAGAGGATATGAAATATTATGAGTTACGAATTACCAAAATTACCTTATGCCTATGACGCCTTAGAGCCTGTCATTGACGCAAAAACAATGGAAATCCATTACACAAAACACCACAATGCTTATGTGACGGGTTTAAATACTGCATTAGCCAAACATCCAAATTTATCATTAACGCTTACTGAAATGTTAACCGATTTAACGAGAGTTCCTGAAGATATCAGAACGGCTGTTAGAAACAATGGCGGTGGACATTACAACCACTCTCTATTCTGGGAAGTTATGAAACCAGGCGGTTCTAATAAACCTCAAGGTAAATTATTAGACGCACTTATCAAAGCTTTTGGATCATTTGATAACTTTAAAGATCAATTTTCAACTGCCGCTAAAACAAGATTTGGTTCTGGTTGGGCTTGGTTAGTTAAAACTGAAAAAGGGTTAATTATAACCTCTACACCAAATCAAGATACCCCTCTTAATTTAGGGACACCTATTTTAGGGTTAGACGTTTGGGAACATGCTTATTATTTAAACTATCAAAACAGACGTCCAGATTACGTTGAAAACTTTTATAAAGTAATTAACTGGGATGTTGTTGCTAAAAACTTTAGTTAATCCCGTAAATAATTTGTAAAATTTCTAAAAGACGCCATATTTGGTGTCTTTTTTTATTGATTTTATGGTATTATAAAAAGCGAATGTGAGGTATGTTACTATGAACTTTAGAAGCGCAAGTGAAACCCGTCGTCTCGCTAGAAAATCTTTAGAAGGACATTATTGGCAAATATTTTTAGCTTGTTTAATTTCAAATTTGATTTTAAGCGCAACAACATTTGCATCATTACTCCTATCAGGCGCATTAGCGATTGGCTTATCAACAACCATTTTACGAATGATTCGGCTTAGAAAATCTGATGATATTAGTTTGCTATTTTCTGGATTTAATGACTTTGGGAGAAGTTTAGTGATGGGAATTCTTTATACGCTAAAAATCTTTTTATGGGGTCTGTTATTCATTATTCCAGGGATTGTGAGAAGTTACTCTTTAGCGATGACATCTCATATTGCTTTTGACAGACCGGAATTATCAGCTTCAGAAATTCTCGTCTCCTCAACCAACATGATGCGTGGTCATAAATCGAGATTATTTTGTTTACACTTAAGCTTCATCGGTTGGTTTATTCTATCTATATTAACATTGGGAATTGGACTTTTCTTCTTATTACCTTATATAAAAACATCAACTGCCATTTTCTATGAAGAATTAAGAGAATCTCAAAGTCCCCAAATATTAGAAAATTAATTTACTAAAGGAAAAGGAGCCTGAGCTCCTTTTTTTATTGTGAGGTTTCAATGACAGCGTAATCGCCATCTTCTCTTAAATATACTACCGATACTTTATTCGTCGCTTCATTTAAGAAAATAAAGAAATCATGATCCATCATTTCCATTTCTATTAAAGCTTGATCCACACTCATAGGGCTTAGTTCTAATGATTTACTCTTAACCAGTTGTCCAGCTAAGACTTCTTTAGTAATTTGGTCTGTAGCTTCGCTAAATTCTTTAGAGTAAATGTCTTTGATGCCTTTTTTAGCTAAATGGTTGGATAATTTATCTTTATACTTTCTAACTTGGGCGACAAGTTTATCATTTGTCTTGTCAATAGCCCGGTAGATATCTGAATCACTCACTTCACTTCTCAAGGTTATACCTTTACATGGGATGGTAACTTCAACTTTAGAATGGTCCTTGTATTCTTTGAGCACCACCCTCACCCCAATCACCCATTGTGGATTGAAGAAACTGACAACTTTTTCTAGTCGTTTCTTAACATAGGTTTCCACTTGCTTGGTTGGGACATAACCGTTCTTACCTATAATTTCATATCTCATATAATTCTCCCCTTTCTATGAGAAATATTTAAGTGTTTTTGATAAAAGGTAAATATCATTATCTATTAAATCTAGATAAGGTATTAACACATCACTAACTTCATCAACCCAAATGATAGTATCATCTTTATTCATTGAATTGATTGTCTTTAAAAACCATTTTTTAATCTCTTGGTTATAAGCTAATAAATTAAAATTATTTTCTTCTTTAAATAATGAAGTTATATAAATTAAACCACTATTCTTAGGAATGGCTTGTTCAGTTACATAAGCGGGATACTTTTTTTCACAACTTTTACACCGAAACACAACCTTTACTTTAAAAAGTGTTTGAATATACCTTCTCTCAAAGAACGTTTTACCACATAAATAACATTTCATTTGATCACCCCTTTATATCTACAAAATAGGGATAATTTTTTACTAAAAAAGGCACAAGTTAAAAAACTCTGTGCCTTAATCATTATGCTTTATACTTTTCGATAATACCTGGAATTAAATGAGCAGGCACTTCTTCATATCTTAAGAATTCTCTTTGGAAAGATCCACTGCCTTGTGTCATTGCCTTCAAATCAATGGCATATGATAGTACTTCACTTTCAGGTGCTTCAGCTTCAACAATGTGACCTTCATGAGATTGTAACATCCCTAAAACGCGTCCACGTCTCTTATTCATATCACCCATTACATCACCAACATATTGTTCATTAACAGTAATCGTTAACTTTAAGATTGGTTCAAGAATGGTTGGTCCAGCAGTTTCAACTGCTTTCTTGAATGCTAAGCTTGCCGCTAATTTAAAGGAAATTTCGTTAGAATCAACTGGGTGATAAGATCCGTCATATAAGGTTGATTTAACATTTATAACTGGAAATCCAGCTAAAGGTCCATGTTCGAAGGTTTCTAATAAACCTTTTTCAACTGCAGGGAAGTAGTTCTTAGGTACGGCACCACCAAATACTTCTTCGTGAAACTCAAAGATTTCGGTGGATGGTTCAAAACGAATCCATACGTGTCCAAATTGACCCGCACCACCAGATTGTTTCTTGTGTTTACCTTCTGCTTCAACCCGTTTTTTAATCGTTTCACGGTATACGACTTTAGATTCTTCTTGCGTAACTTCTACTTTAAAGACATTCCGCATTCTATCAATCACATAATTAATATGAGTCATTCCTAATCCACCAAGTAATAGTTGGTTTGTTTCTTTATTTCTAATCGTTTCAAAAGATGGATCTTCAATATTTAATCTATTTAATGCGTTACTAATTTTGTCTTCATCTTGTCTATTTTTAGGGGTAATCGCAATGTAAATAGTTGGTTTAAGAATTTTAACATCCGGATAGACAATTGGGTTTTTAGGATCACTTATTGTAAAGTTTGTGTGAATATCATCTAGTTTAGACACTGCACAAATATCACCAGCAACCACTTCATCAAGCGGAACTTGTTTCTTACCAACCATTGTGAAAAGCGCACCAATTTTTTCTGTTTTACCTGTATTACCAATATAAATTTCTTGACCTGTTTTAATTGAACCGCTATTAACTTTAATTAAGTTTATGGCGCCAACAAATGGGTCAATCATTGTCTTAAAAACAAATCCACTAAATGGTTCAGAAGAAAGGGTTTGGCGTTTAACTGCTTCATCTGATTTAGGGTTAATTCCTTTTAGAGGTTTCAAATCTTCAGGTTTTGGTAAAAATTCAATTAACATATCTAACATATTACTAATACCGATATTTTTAGTTGCGCTACCTAGAAGAATAGGAATTAATTCACCATTTTTAATACCATGTTGGAGTCCTTGATTAATTTCTTCTTGAGAAATTTCTTCGCCACCAAAGTATTTTTCTAGCAAGTCTTCACTTGTTTCTGCCACAGATTCAAGTAACATTTCTCTAACACTGTCAATCTTATCTCTTTTTTCTTCCCAAATTTCGACTTCTTTTTTAGTTCCTTTGTCGTCGAATACAAAAGCCTTCATTTCAACACAATTAACAAAACCTTCAAAATCTGCTTCTTTTCCTATTGGCCATAAAAAAGGTATTGCTTGTTTTCCTAATTTGTTTCTTATATCATCAATAACGGTATCAAATTTGATATTTTCTTTGTCCATCTTATTAACAAAGATTACTGTTGGTACGTGTGCAGCCGTTAATTGTTTCCATAATCTTAATGTTCCAATTTCAACCCCTTTAGTTCCATCAACAACTAAAATAGCCCCTTTAACAATATTTAAAACTTGTTTGATTTCGTTGTCTAATTCTTCCGTTCCTGGAACATCTAAGAAGTTTAATTTCATATCAGCCCATTCAATCGGAATTAAACTGGTTGATAAACTACCTTGTTTAATCTTTTCTTCATCCATGTAGTCAGAGACAGTATTTTTATTTTCAATTGTCCCTTTAGATGTTAAGCCCCCACTTACGAATAGTAATGATTCAGCTATGGTTGTTTTACCTGAGCCTAAGTGACCTAACAATGCAATGTTTCTAATTTGGTTTGTTTGATAAACCCTCATGTTATATATTCCTCCTATATTTAGAAATCGTTTTCATATTCTTTACTAAATTATAACACAGAAACATGGCTTTCGCACCTATTTTTAACAATTAATGTGATATAATACACTAAAGGTGAACCTAATGAATAAAATACCGATAAAATTTATCCTTTGGTATCAAAAAAAAATCTCTCCAAACCGACCACCAAGGTGTCGTCACACCCCAACCTGCTCGCATTATGGTTTAGAATGTTACAAGCGTTTTAACTTTTTTAAAGCGACTTACTTAACCACAAAACGCGTCTTAACCTGCAATCCGCTCTTTAAACCAAGATATGATCCAGTTCCAGAAAAAAAGATAAAAATAAAGCCTAATAAAAGCGAAAAGTTGGACTAAATCCAACTTTTTTTATAAGACTATTTTAACACGGGATCCATCAGAATCTTTAACATCAACTAGTACAATTCTCCCATTTCTTCTTTTAAATTCAATTAGTTCTTTTCGAACTAATTTGAATAAGTCTTGAACTTCTTTTTCTGTTTTATCTCCAAATAAATCTTCATTGATAACTGCTTTTTTTAATACAAATCCGATAAAACGATTCGGTAGTAAAAATGTAAATTTGTTAATTGTGATTCTCATTAGTCAATAAATATATCAACGGTTGTCCCGTCTTCATCTTCAATTTCAACCAGTTTACCTATCAAGCCTGATTCTGCCATTTTTATAATTTGATCAAAATCAATATCTTTTAAGATTTCTTTATTTCCAGTTGAAGAAACTTGGAAATTTGAATGAAGTCCGAGTTTAATTAAACTTAAGGGCAGGTTAACTTTCACTTTAGATCCATCCGAATCATTAATCACAATTCTTAAAATCATATCTTTAGAATCTTTTGGTTCCGTACGTTGTTGAATAACGGTTGGTTCGGTTGTTTTTCCTAGTAATTCATCTAAGCTCACCCCTAATAATTCGCTTAAGTCCGATAATATGGTAATATCTGGATATGAAATGTCATTTTCCCATTTACTCACTGCTTGTGGGGAGATATTAAATTTATTGGCAATATCTTCTTGAGTTAAATTCTTTGCCTTTCTAAATCTTTGAAATCTTACGCCAAATGTTTCTTGCATTGTTATGCCTCCTTGTATACTTAAATTTTACCGGTTAAACTTAAAAAAATTAATACAATATTGGTTGTTTTTATAACTTATAAGTTGAATATTCACTCAACTGTTGGTTGTGTTTTAAGTATACCATGTTTTATACACCTCTATCAAAAAAAGGAACTTGTTTGAAAGTTCCTTTTAATTGATTAATTTTTATTAGATTTCAATCGCATGAAAACTTTAATTATTTCATTGGCTAATACGGGTACTAAGGCGAATGCGATTACATAAACCCAATCATACCAACTTAACCATTGAACCCCAAAAGCATCCTGTAGAAATGGTATGGCAATTACACCGATTTGTAATAAGGTTCCCACAATTAATGAACCAATCAACCATTTATTCTTAAACAAGCCAACTTGAATAATTGATTTATGAGAATTTCGCATCGTGAAGGCATAGAAGAGTTGACTCATTGCCAAAACCACAAAAGCCATCGTAGAAGCATAGATATAAGCTTCTGATCCTTTGTCAACTGTATTTAAATTAGTTAATGTATAATAGGATCCATTGTGTTCTATTAAACCGACCACAAACGCAGTTAATGTCATTAAACCGACTAAAACACCACCAACAATAGCTCTAATTCCTGCACCGTGTGCAAAGAATGATTCTTTAGCAGGTCTTGGTTTATTCTTCATTACATCCGGATCACCTGGGTCCATCCCTAAACTAATCGCAGGTAAAGTATCTGTAACTAAGTTAATCCATAATATTTGTGTCGCAATCAGTGGTGCAGGCCAACCTAATAATACCGCTAAGAAGATTGCGATAATTTCGCCTAAGTTACAGGATAATAAAAAGATAACTGCTTTTTTAATATTATTATAGATGTTCCGACCTTCTTCAATCGCATGAACAATGGTCGTAAAGTTGTCATCGGTAAGAATCATATCGGCTGCGCCTTTAGCAACGTCTGTTCCGGTTATTCCCATCGCAACGCCGATATCAGCACTCTTTAATGATGGCGCATCATTAACCCCATCACCTGTCATTGAAACAATATTCCCTTTCGCTCTTAAAGCATTAACAATCGTAACTTTATTTTCTGGTGATACTCTCGCAAACACACTTAAATGATCGATTTGAGCGGCAAGTTTTTCTGGTGTTAATTCATCTAACTGTGCGCCAGTCATCACTTCACTCATATCTTTAGCGATATTTAATTCTTTCGCAATCGCAAAAGCTGTATTTTTATGGTCACCAGTAATCATGACAACCTTAATCCCGGCTTTATTAGCTACTTTAATGGAATCTTTAACTTCTTCTCGAGGTGGATCAATCATTCCCACAAATCCAACTAAAACGAGGTCATGTTCCATATCTTTACCTTTAATCTTATTTTTAGTATCTCGGTAAGCAACCCCTAAGACTCTTAAAGCTCTAGAACTCATTTCATCAGAAGCTTTTATGAAGGTTTCTTTAATTTCATTTGTAAGTACTTCTTCTTTACCATTAATTAAAACTTTTGTAGAAATCTTAAAAATATTATCTAAGGCACCTTTGGTATTGATACGGTAAAATCCATCGTGTTGATTTAATGTGCTCATTAATTTACGTTCACTATCAAAAGGAAGTTCATCTACGCGGATATGTTGATTATTTAAGTCATTTTTATGTAATCCGAATTCATTGCCTAATTCAATTAAAGCAATTTCAGTTGGATCTCCTGTAGAAGTGCCATTTTCACTGGTTGCATCGCTTGATAAGATAAATGAAGTCGCCATTAATTTTTGGTCATCATTAAGTGGTTTTTTCTCGTTAACTAAAACTTTATTTTCATACGTATAATATTCTAAGACTGACATTTTATTTTGAGTCAACGTGCCGGTTTTATCACTACATATAATATTAACTGAACCTAGTGTTTCTACTGCTGGTAACTTTTTAACAATGGCGTTACGTTTGCTCATCTTGGTTGTCCCAATTGCTAATACAATGGCAACAATAGCTGCTAAACCTTCTGGTATTGCCGCGACCGCTAATGAAATTGAAGTAATTAACAACTCATTAAATGTTTCTAAAGTCATGCCACCTTCCCAAGGCGTTTCTTGGATGATCATCACTCCAAACATGATTAAACAAACCAATAAGGCAATAATGCCTAATACTTTTCCAAGTTCACCAAGACGTCTTTGAAGTGGGGTTTGTTCATTTTCTCCTTCAGTTAAAATGGTCGCTATTTTACCAATTTCAGTCTCCATTGCCGTTTTCACAACAATCCCTTCACCACGCCCATAAGTTACTAATGTGGAAGAAAATGCCATATTCTTTTGATCCCCTAGTGGAACCTTATCTGATACAAACTGGTAATCGGCAAACTTATCGCTTGGGACCGACTCACCGGTTAATGAGGATTCCTCTATTTGTAAATTTGAGGATGAAATCAATCTTAAATCGGCGGGTACATATCTACCAGAGTCCAGAATAATAATGTCTCCTGGGACGATTAAATGAGAATCAATTTCCTCTAATACCCCGTTTCTTCTAACCAATGCTTTTGGTGTTGAAAGTTTCTTTAAGGCTTCAACTGCTTTAGAAGCTTTTTCTTCTTGTACCACCCCAATAATCGCATTAATTAAGACTACGGCCAGGATAATAATCGCATCCGCATATTCTCCAACAATAATGGTTAATACGGTTGCCCCTAATAAGATATAAATAAGCCAGTCATTAAGTTGTTCTAAAAACATCTTAATCATGCTTTTTTTCTTACCTTCTTTTAACTTATTTTCTCCGAATTTTTCTAGACGTTCACGCACTTCATCGTCTGATAAACCTTTAGTGATATCAATATTTTGTTCGGATAAAATATCATCTATACTTTTTAAATATTCTTGCATAAAATCCTCCAATTTAACTATAATAAAAGACCATACCAAAAAAAATATTGGATATGGTCTTGCTTTCCTTTAGGCATTCATATCCGGGATTTCTCCGTGTTGACGAATATGAAACTTTAGCTACTCCCCATTTAAAACTTAATCTAATTGTACCTTATTTAATATTTTATTTCAATCAAATTAGTGATGTAAATCATCGTCTATTTTGTCTTCTTGTTCTAAGGTTGGATTTTTAATAAGATCTTTCTTGTGTTCACTGACATGAACCAGCATAAATTCATTGGCATTATGCAAACTCTTTGTTAATAATAATGGGGCAAAGAATTCATATACTAAGACAACTGTTAAAACAATCGCTTTAATTCTTGGATCTTCAAGATAGACAACAGCCATACTGGCTAAAGCTATTTCAATCCCACCATGCGTAAACAAACTTGTTTTTAAGTACTTATCTTGAGCTTCACTGGTTTTAGGGGCTGCTAATGCGCCTAACCAACCACCAACATACTTACCCGTTAAATTAGCTAAAATCATAAGCACGGTTAATCCACCATAAGTAACTAAGTTCGTAATGTTGAGTTCCGCGCCTGCTATCACAAAAAAGGCAATTAAGAAAGGTGGCATGAATTTATCTAACGTGTTTGTCTCGTACTCATAAGCTTTTTTATCTAACATGTTCGTAAAAATAAATCCAGCAATTAGTAAGGTTATATAATAAGGCACCTCTAACAATACAGAGGCTGAAGTCCCAAAAAATATCACCACTAAACTACTCACCAAATAAGGTTCATGACGGTCATTTTTTGCAAACTTAACTAACACATATCTATGTAGATAGCCAAACAATAATCCTAATAAAACACCTAATAAAATCGCTATCCCAAACTTTTGTAGAAAGGGAACAAAATTAGAAAACACTAAGGTTGAATCGTTTTTCAATGCTATCGCAATTGGTAAAATCATCATAAAGATGAAAACGGCAATTAAATTATCCCACCCAGCAATCCCGCAAATTAAGTTGGTCAGAGGACCCTTTGCTTGATGTTTTTTGGTAATTTCAATAATGGGTGCCGTCGCCGTTGGGATACTGATGGCGGCCATAATCAAACTAAACCATAAAGGCTGGCCAAAAATTGAAAATAATGCCAGTGTTAAACCGAATATCAACAACACTTCAACCGCTAAGACCACTAAGATCTGTTTTAAGTGGACTTTCATATTAGGCCAATATAACAAAGTCCCAAAAGAAAACGTAATAAAACCTAATGAAATGTTTGTAACAAAGTCTAATTGTAAAACCGTATTATGTGTGACAATGCCAAAGCCACTTAACAATATTCCGGCCAATATATAACCCATAATATCTGGGAGTTCATAATGTGAGGCAATCTTACCTAATGTTAACCCTAATGCCATCATAATCGACAAATATAACAATATTTCGTAAGCGCCTGTCATATCCAAAAACATTAATACGCCCTCGCAAATAGAATCGTTTGTGTAGCCTTTTTACCTGTGACAGGACACACATCATATAATAAAGGTTCATCAACAATCACTCTTGAGGTTGCTTGATGATCTTCTTTAACCTTTAATTCTGCTTCTTCACCACAAACACTCATCTTAATGTAACCACCCTTTTCAATGGTTGGCCCAAAATCTTGATAATCTGAAATGACATAGGTATTGTCTTTGACATGTTTTAAAGCCTTATTGTACATTGCCTCATGAATTTCAGCTAATAATTTAGGTATTTCATGACTAATTTGATTAATCGGTATTTGACGTTTTTCTCTTGAATGTCTTATTGATACTGTTAAAACACCATTTTCAATGTCTCTTGGACCAATTTCAATTCTTAAGGGAACACCTTTCATCTCATATTCACTGAATTTCCAACCTGGCGTTCGATTTGAATCATCTAAAGTGACTCTGAAACCTTGACTAGTTAATGCTTCATATAATTTTTCTGATGCATTTTTAACCACTTCTTTTTGTGATTGAATTGGAATAATAACGACTTGAATTGGGGCAACATAAGGGGGTAAAACTAATCCTTCATCGTCACCATGAACCATAATGACCGCGCCAATTAATCTTGTAGAGACACCCCAAGATGTTTGATAGACATGTTTTAACTGGTTATCTTTATCTTGGAAAGTGATATTAAAAGCTTCCGCAAAACCAGATCCGAAATAATGACTGGTTCCACTTTGTAGCGCTTTACCATCATGCATTAAAGCTTCAATTGCATAGGTTTCAATCGCCCCCGCAAACTTTTCCTTTTCCGTTTTAAGACCGGTTGTAAAAGGAATTGCGAGTAAGTTTTCACCTAATTTACGATAAATTTCTAACATACCTAAGGTTTCTTCTCTTGCCTCTGCTTCAGTAGCATGGATGGTGTGCCCTTCTTGCCATAAGAATTCTTTACCTCTTAAAAAAGGTCTAGTCGTTTTTTCCCATCTCACTACACTACACCATTGATTGTATTTTTTAGGTAGATCTCGATATGAAGATACAATTTTTCGATAGTGTTCACAAAACAACACTTCAGAGGTTGGTCTAATAATCAATTTTTCCTCTGATTCGTCACCTTCATGGGTTAAATAAGCCACCTCAGGTGAAAAACCTTCAACGTGGTCTTTTTCTTTTTGAAATAAAGATTCCGGAATTGCCATAGGCATATAGACATTTTGATGTCCTGTTCTTTTAAATTCTTTATCTAAATAACTTTGAATGTTTTCCCAAATTGAGTAACCATATGGTCTATAAATAATAAACCCTTTCGCCTCTGTATAATCCATTAATTCTGCTTTAAGGCAGACATCGGTATACCATTGTGCGAAATCTTGGTCTCGAGATGTAATACTTTGAACTAATTTATTCATCTTTTCCTCCAATAAATATTGTGTATTCACCTTCAAAGGTGATTAATCTTTCTTTATATAAATGTCCTAATGCTCGTTTAAAAGCTTTTTTAGATAATTTAAATGTTTCCATTATCGCCTCAGGACTTGACTCGTTGTTAAATGTCATTTTTCCATGATCCTCAAGATAGTCTAATATAATACCAGCATCTCCTTCAATCATGTTTTCTTTTTGTTTAATTAAAGAACCATTAATCGTATGTTCATAAACGCGAATTACTTTTACATCTACTTTTTCACCTAACCGGTATGATTTACGCATTTGAGTTTGGTGAACAAAGACTAAATGGAGGTCTTCAGTTAAAACATTGATCCCTTCATTAATAATTTGAATGACAAACCCAGATAACTTATCATTTTCATTTACTGTGTTGGTATGTGCTAAATTAATTTCATTTTTTGAAGGTCTTCTCCCGACTAAACGTCCTTTTACCTTAATGGTCAAATAGAGTTTATCACCCAATGTGGGCCAGCTTAAATAATCAGTAGGTAAATCATCTTTAGAAACTAATAAGTCTTTACTGACACCGTTGTTTACAAATACACCCAAAGATCTTTTGACGTCAACTACTTCTAAAAAAGCTGCCCTATTAACCGTAATAATTGGTTTTGATAAAGTTGCCGCTAGTCTTCCTTTAAAGTCATAGTATAAAAAGGCATCCACCATTTGGTTGTCCCTTAATTCTTCATGATTTGTTTCATTATTATGTAAAAAAACCTGTTCGTTTCCATCACTTAACATATAGCCAATGTCGGTTTTTCTATCTACTTTTAATTTGTTTATATCGCCTATAATCATAATTTATCACCATTCTCAATTATACCACATTATCTGCTTTTTCACGATAATCGATGAAAAATAATGCGGTAACTGCTAAGATTGTTACAATTATATAAAAACTAAAATATCCATTATGGTCAATATGATACCCACCCCACAAAGTTAAGAGGGCTTGATAAGCAGATTTAATCGATCCATAAATCATCATCCCTAAAGTAATATTCTTCTTAGAAACATTTTTTTGCATGTATGCTACCGCAACATAAAGTAACCCACCAATAATGAGAGACCTTAATAGACTACTAGCAATTAAAAGATAAATGTGTGTATCTAAACTAAAGATAAAATACCTTAATGCATTAAGTAAGGCAATTAACATCATAATCCATTTTAATTTAATCTTACTGCCAAATTTTGACAACAAAAGTAGAAATATCAACTCCAAGATCACAGTAAAAAACGATATCCACCCATAACCATCTGGACCAATCCCTTTTGTTTCAAAGAATAAAGGTAAAAAACTATCAGAGCCAAATATCACAGCCATACTGATCGCATAAAACCCAACAAATAATAAAAATTTCTTATTATGCACCAGTTGTTTGGGTTGTGGTTTTTCATTCAAAGTTAAATCATCCGATAAGTTAATCGGTTTAATCCATTTAGTCAGTAAAGAGACTAAAATGTACAAAGAGGCGGCTATTATAAAAGCGAGTTCATAACCTTGATATTCAATGACATAACCACTAATCAAAATCCCCACCGCAAACCCCAATGAACCATATAATCTAATCGAGGAATAGTTAACCTTATTTTGCATGCTATAAATAGTCGTATATCCATCAAATAGGGTGTAATAAGGTTGTCCTACGATCGCTAGGATTAGCGTCCCTATAACAACAAATGGTAATGCTTGAACTTGAATTAAATAGAATATTGCTGCTGCTTCAATAATACTTAAGATAATAACGAAAATTCGATTTGAATTAATATTTTTAGAAAACAAACTCCACAAGGGATTAATAAAAATCCCCACTAAGGGCAAAATCATTAATATTAAACCAATCTCAGTTTTTGTTTTCCCTATTGTGGATAAGTATAAAGCAAAAAAAGGATAAAAAAAGGCATCCCCAATATATCTAATGATGTGAGCTAATTTATACTTCCTAGTTTCATTTTTCATACAGTTCTATTATACCGAAAACAAAATAAAATACTATCCAAATAAGATAAAAAACCAGCGATTTCTCGCTGGTAATATTTTTAATGTAATTTTTGGTTTACTTCATTATATCGTTCTAATAAAAGTTCAACGATTAAATCAACCATTTTGGTCATGCTTTTTTGAATCTTGAATTGATCTAATGCAGCAAAATAAGCTTCTTTGTCATTATCAGAAATGGAAATAGGTAGGTAATCATTTTGAATTAAGTAATAGTTCATCATCAATCTCCCTAAGCGACCATTGCCATCAATAAACGGATGAATCTTACCAATAGTTAAGTGAATGTAGGCAGCCTTTTCAATCGCGGTACCTTTGAAACTAAACTCAAGATCATTAATGAGTTTTTTCATTCTATCATATACTTTTACATAATCAGGTGGTTGATGTTGCCCTTTTAACCCGATGTTAACTTGGCGATACAATCCGCCTGGCATAATATCTTCTAATATTTGTTGGTGAACGTCTTTAATTAAATCTTCACTGACGACGGTTCCTTTTAAAGCTTCATCTCTAACATGATCATAAGCTTTAATGTGATTGAGTAACTCTTTTTGTTCAAGCTCAGAAATACGTTTTTCTGTTGAAACTTTTTGTAAGGTATAAGCCTCGGCTAAAGTAATTGAGTTTTCACCCTCAATATGAACCGCATCATGCGCATACTTGATTTTAAAATCGTCGTCAATTTTGACAAACAATGCTTGATCAACCTCTTTTTTTAAAGATAAGAGGTGTTTTTTCTCTACTTCTAGTAATTCAACATTCATATTATCGTCTCCCTATTCTTTTAAATATTATAACAATTTTACACCGATTCTACAACCCATTTATATGTTAAAATGTGTGAATATTGAAAAAAGGACTTCGAAAAGTCCTTTTGCTTTAGTAGTTAATTATATTTTAACAACATTAGCGGCTTGTGGGCCTCTATTGCCATCTTTAACTTCAAACTTAACTAAATCGCCTTCAGCTAAATTCTTAAAGCCTTCAGCTTGGATTTCTGAAAAGTGAACGAAAATGTCTTTACCATCTGTAGTAGAGATAAAGCCAAAGCCTTTCTTTTCATCGAACCATTTTACTTTGCCTGTCATGAATTGGGTACTCCTAACCTTATTATTAAACTTAATACTTTTAAGTCCAATTAAGGATACCACCAAATAGAAATTAAAGCAAGCATAAAACTTAAAAAAGTTTTGAAAACTTAACAAATCAAAAAAAAGGACCGTTTAAAGTCCTTTTGATTGTTGAAATGCTTATAATTTAACAACGTGAGAAGCTTGTGGGCCTCTATCGCCATCGTTAACTTCAAACTCAACTAAATCGCCTTCGTTCAAATTTTTGAACCCTTCAGCTTGGATTGCAGAGAAATGTACGAAAATATCTTTACCATCATCAGTAGAGATAAAGCCATAGCCTTTTTTCTCATCAAACCATTTTACTTTGCCTGTCATGAAACGAGTACTCCTTACTTCTAAATTTAACATATAATACGCTTAAAAGTATTATAACACTAATTCATCTTTATTACAAGGCATTATCTTGTTGTGGCGTAATTTCCACAATCAAAATAATTGTTTTTAAATGTTTCGTCTTGGCTATAATTGAATTTTATGTTTTTAAATTTGATAATTTATCAGCCAATGAAATCAAGGATTTCTTTGGTTAATTCATTTGGTTTATCAATCAGTGGTGAGTGACCACACTTTTCAAATCTAACATACTTAACATCTTTTAAAGCGGCATTATTTTCTAAAACCATGTATTCAGGTACGGTTATATCTAGGGTTCCCCAAAATGATAAGACAGGTTGTTTAATAAGTTTCATTAAATCTTCACCTTTTCGATAAATCGAAGGCTCTTTCCCCATATTTAGGTTAGCCAGTGCCCAATCAGCATCTATCAAACATCTTTGTTTTAGTGTTTCTTTGATGTAAACATCATTGTCTTCTTCTTGTGGTTTACCGTATGTATAAATGGTCTTTTCAAAGATATAACTCATCAGTGCCGCATTTCCAGTTTTCAACACGTCTAAAACAGGTTTAACTTGAACTGGATCTTCTGCCATTTCTTCTTTAGATTTGTAAGGAACACCTATTTGAGGCGTAAGATCTGCATTTTTCTTAAAAATAGGATAGCCTTTATGGGTGGTTGAGTTAATGAGAATGAGTTTATTGACAACATTGTGTCTTGCCGTTAGTTCCATCGCAACTCCACCGCCTAAACTCCAACCTACCACATCAACTTTATCAATGTTCAAGGCTTTTAAAAAAAGTCTTAAATCGGTTGCCAATGTAGCCAATGTATCAAATCTATTTTCGTAACTAGAATCACCATAACCTCTTAAATCAGGGGCAATAACTCGAATGGTTCTAGGCAATCTATCAAAAAGTGGTTTGTAATATAAACTACCTGAAAAATTACCGTGAATTAATAATAATACCTGATTTCCAGACCCCTGCTCTAAATAAGCATAGGTTTCACCATTGCCTATTTTAATTGTTTTCTTTTTCATTGTTACACTCCTATATATTAAATGTAGTCTCTTTTACATTAATAAAACCTAAACATAAACTCGCAAAGATAAGAGGTCTTTCATACATACTGGCATGACCTGCATGCGGGATTTTTACCCAATAACTGTTTTTAATCTTCTTAAAAAGTAATTCTTGATCTCTTAAAGGGGTTAAGTAATCTTCTTCAGAGGAAACAATCAAAGTGTGTGCTTCTACTTTATCTAGTTCACTTAATACATTATATGATTCGCTTGAATTAGTCAACCGCTCCATTTGTTCAATGAATGGTTTGTTGCTAAACAAAGGTATCAATATTTTTTTTCGGTTATCAAACCAGGTTTTATTTTTTTCATAAAAATAGGGTGAATAAATAATCGGTATTGTCGTGTAATAGTAAGCTTCACCATCTAAATGGTTTCCCGCTTTAATCCAACTTCTGCCGATATCTCTTAACCACGGAGTTGTGTAAGCAGCTGTATTAAATAAAACAAGTCTATCAACTAATTTAGGGTATTTAATCGCATATTCTAAAGCGACTTCTCCCCCATAACTAATTCCTATAATAGAAACACTTTCGAGGTTAAGATGATTTATTAAGGCATGGGTAACTTCAACTTGAATTGAGTGATCATAATCTCCCATTAATCTTGTTGATTGGCCTTGATCAAGAAAATCCACTCTAATTAAAGTGTTATTACTTGAAAAACTATCTAGAAATGGCGTCCATGATTTGGTTGACATCATAATCCCATTTAATAAAATAATTGGCTTACCTTGTCCAGTCACTTCATAAAATATATCTTTACCTTGAAATGTGAAACTACTCATATAACCACCCTAAAGCAATTGCTTCTTTTCTTAATTGATCTCTAAATTTTGGATGGGCAATGCTAATTAAAAGTTCAACTCTCTGATCAATTGATGTGCCTCTTAAATTAACCACACCATATTCTGTAACAACATGGTCAACATCATTTCGTGATAAACTTACTGCAGCGCCAGGTTTTAAAGTAGAAACAATTTTAGATACTTCTTCTTTTTCACCAGTTTCTTTATTTCTTGCCATTGCGGTTGAATAAAGCGCAATAAATGATTTTCCACCTTTAGAATTAACTGCTCCAACTGCGGTGTCCGTTTGTCCACCCGTTCCCGAAAATTGAACATGTCCCAAGGATTCACTAGCACATTGACCCATTAAATCCACTTCCATCGTAGAATTAATGCTGATGGCGTTATCATTTAATCCAATTATATAAGGATCGTTCACATAAGACCCTTTTAATAATTGAACGGTAGGGTTGTTGTTAATAAAATCGTTAAAACCGGAAAAACATTATTTGCAAAACAAGGTTTCTATGCGACCTCTATCAATGAGATTATAGAAAAATCTAATGTTGCAACCGGTACTTTTTATATTTATTTTGAATCAAAAACCGCTCTTTATCTGTATATATTAGAGCAGTATCAACATTCCATTCGAACGGCATCTTCTATTGCTACTGAAGGGTTAACGAATCGTGTTGATATTGAAAAAGCTGGATTAAAATCTTTTATTAAGTATGTGCTTCAAGATAAACTTGCTTATAAAATTATTTGGGAATCTTTAACTGTCGACTATAACATTTTTAGAAATTACTATGAATCTTTCTCAAATAGATATGTTCAAGGTCTATCTAAAGCTAAAGAAGTAGGGCAATTAAAGGATGGTGTTGATATTAGAACTTTATCTTATATCTTTATGGGGATCGCTAACTTCGTTGGATTACAAGCTATTTTTAAAGACAATATTACTGAAGAAGAGATTGATATATTGGTTGAACAAGCCATTTATATTATTCAGCACGGGGCATTTAAATAATTTTAGACTTGATATCTTTTTTATTTATGATAAAATAATTAAGGTCTGCCCCCTTAGTTAAGTGGCATAACGCAAGCATGGTAAGCTTGAAGCGCAAGTTCGATTCTCGCAGGGGGCACCATTAATAAATATAAAGGCCTAATCAAGCCTTTTTTTCTTTTTTTATCCTATTAGTAAAACTTGAAAATACCACTAGAAGTTTCTTGTTTTAGAAGGATAGTAACTAACTTTCGTTAAGCAAGAAGGAGTTAAAACGTTTACATTCCATTATTTTGATTCATTTGTTGACAAAAAACTTGTAATACATTATCATTATCTCAAACAAAAAAAGTTAGAGGCAGCGATGCAGATCAGTAATACATGGAAGAGACATCTTATGAAGTGTATGAAAGGCAATCATCGCCGAATAACAACTTAGGTATAGGTTGTTATGGGGTTACAGAAAATATTTGTAACACTCCTACTAGTAAAGTAGAGGCGCTAATACGTAATAATCCTTTTATTTATTATTTTACGTAAAGTGTCTTCGTGACACTTTTTTTGTTAATAAAAAAAGGAGAATAAAAATGAAAAAGATTCTAAGTGTTTTAGTATTAATTGTGACTGGTATAACCATAAGTGCTTGTACAAATTCACAAAATACCTTGGTTGTCGGTTTAGAAGCCGCATATGCGCCTTTTAACTGGGCAACCCAAACCCCTAATGAACATACTGTCAGAATAGAGGGTCAAGTGGGATATGTTGATGGTTATGATGTTGTCGTCGCACAACATATTGCAGATGAGTTAAACATGAAACTCGTTATTAAAGTATTTAAATGGGAGGGGTTAATTACAGCACTTCAGTCAAAATTAATTGATGTTATTATTGCTGGGATGAGCCCAACCGCTGAAAGAGCAAAAACGGTCAACTTTAGTGATGTTTACTATCGTAGTGAACAAGTCATGGTGCTTTTAAAAACGAGTACGTTTAATGAGGCTACTTCTTTAGCTGATTTTAGCGGTGCCAAAGTGGTTGCTCAATTAGGTACTTTACAAGATGATTTAGCAGATCAAATTCTCAATGTAAATCATTTAACCCCACTTGAATCCTATGGTGCGATTACACAATCCGTTAAATCAGGTGAAGCTGACGCGTTTGTGGCCGAACTACCTGTTGCCCAAAGTATTACTGCTACAAATAGTGATTTAATGTATATTCAATTTAGTGAAGGAAATGGTTTTGTCGTAACCGATGAACAAGTTAGTGTCAGTATCGCATTAAGAAAATCCGATACTGACTTACTAGAAAGTATTAATACAGTGCTTGCGGGAATCAGTGAAGAACAACGCAATGAGTGGATGAGTGCAGCTCTTTCTCGTCAAAACTAACCCATGTTTATCTTGATGGAATTACCCGACCAAAGTGAATTCTTTAAAACTATAATTTATTTGTTTGTCACTTACTATAAGATTATTCTTTATGGACTAGGTGTGACCATTCTCCTATCGGTGGTTGGGACTGTAGGTGGTTTTGTATTAGCGCTAGGATTAACTCAACAAAGGGTAATTCATATTGATAAAAAAAGAGACACCAAATTTGTTCGAATATTTAAACAAGTTTTTAAAACTTTAGGTGATTGGTATGTTACTTTATTAAGAGGGACACCAATGATTGTTCAAGCGATGATTATCTACTATGGGATAGCCACACTTGACATATTTCCTTGGTGGAGTCCACTACCAGCTGGTTTAATCATTGTTACACTGAATACAACCGCTTATATCAGTGAGGTATTAAGAGGTGGACTACAAGCTGTTCCAATCGGACAAATGGAAGCTTCAAGAAGTTTAGGGTTGACTTATAATAAAGCGATGCGAAAAGTTGTTTGGCCACAAGCGATTAAAAACTCACTACCTGGGATAGGCAATGAATTTGTGGTTAATTTAAAGGATACGGCTGTCTTAAGTGTCATTAGCGTTACTGATTTATTTTATGCTGTGACGCAATCGGCTAGTGCCACCTATAGAACAATTGAAGCCTTTGTCATCGCGGCAATCATTTATCTAATTATTACTTATATTTCTTCGAAGTTTGTCAACTACCTTCAAAAAAGGGTTGGTACAGCAAAGGTGGTTAAAGTATGAGCCTCTTATCCGTTCAAAATGTCAGTAAATCTTATGATGATACGCCAATCTTAAAAAACGTCAGCCTTGATATAAATAAAGGCGAAGTTATCACCATTATTGGACAATCCGGGAGCGGTAAAACAACCTTACTAAGATGTTTAAACCTACTTGCTGAACCCGATAGTGGACACATTTACTTTTTATATGACGATCTTACCGATTCAACGACTGACATCAATAAAATGCGTCAGCAGATGGGAATGGTATTCCAATCGTTTAATTTATTTTCAAACCTTAGTGTGATTGAAAATTGCATGCTTGCTTTAACTGAAGTTTTAAAAATGGATAAAAAACAAGCTGAAGAGAGAGCAGTTAAGTATTTAACCAAAGTAGGCATGCAAAATTTCATTCATAAAAGTCCACACACTTTATCAGGTGGTCAACAACAACGCGTTGCCATCGCTAGAGCTTTATGTATGGAACCTCAATTAATGTTATTTGATGAACCTACTTCTGCCCTTGATCCACTCTTAGTTGATGAAGTTTTAAATGTCATCAAAGACCTTGCCAAAGAAGGTATGACAATGGTGATTGTGACACATGAAATGAGTTTTGCTTATGAAATCTCTAACCGAATTATCTTGATGGATGAAGGGGAAATCGTTGAAGAAGGTTCACCGGAACAAATATTTAAAACTTCACAAAATCCTAAAACAAGAAACTTCATTGGAAATTTCCTCAAAAAACAAATTAAATTATAATAAAAACCTGCTTTAATTATAAGCAGGCTTTTTTTTCTTCAGTTTTATGTAATCTACTATAGATAAAATCTAGTTGCTAGTTCTGGTTTTATACGCCTTGTAGATATCATCAGCGAGATCTTCTAAAGGTTGATTTTGATTCTTAATTTCTAAATCAACCCTTAAAATATTTTTCTTTTTAAATCGTTTATCGTCATTTTTAATTCTATCTTGAATAGATTCAAGTGAATCGCCTCTAAATGTCATATAGTTCTTTCTTAATTCTTTAGACGTCTCTATAAAGACCACAAAAACAGTTTTACCTAATACCTCTAAATACGCGTTAGCGCCATTAGGTTCTAGGATAACTAATCCGTTATCTTTTAAGTCTGCTTTGTTGGTTCCGTAAAAGTTATCTTGATAGTGGGTGACCTCAAGAAACGATCCACTAATTAGAAGGTGATTAAAATCGTCTTTTGAAACAAAATGATAATCTACATTTTCTACTTCATGTGTTCTTTTGGGTCTAGTCGTCGTCGTAATAATTTTTTCAAATCCGTACTTTTGTTTTAAGATTTTCGCTATTTCAGTTTTGCCTGAAGCACTGGCACCAATTAAGATAATCATTTCAACGATGTAATAATAAGATTAATTCACGTAAAGATTTAACGGCGACTGCTGTAGATGCACCGCTTGGGTCTAAGTATGGGTTTAATTCGACGATATCAGCACCGACTATGTTCGTTAATTGTTCAAATAATTTAAACGCATTTAGTAAGTCTTTATATTGCATCCCGCCTGGTTCAGGCGTTCCCGTTCCAGGGAATACACCCGGGTCTAAAACATCCAGGTCAATTGTAATATAAACTGGTTTATCCTTTAACTTAAGAATGGTTTCTTCTAAAGTTTCAAAATCAAATTTTCGAATAGTTGTATGTCCACGATCAGACCACTTAAATTCATGAGAATCTCCACTTCTAATGCCAAAAGAATATATTTTCCCATCGCCTAAAAAATCATGGATTCTTCTAATGACTGTTGCGTGAGAAAACTTCATCCCAAAAAACTCATCTCTTAAATCCGTATGCGCATCTAAATGAATGACATGTAAATCAGGATGTGATTCATAAACTGCTTTAACAACAGGATAAGTGACTAAATGTTCCCCACCAATCATCATTGGTTTCTTATCATCACTTAAAATTGCCTTAGTTGTATCATAGATATTATCAAGAGCTACTTTTACATCGCCAATTGGTAAATCAAGATCACCAATATCACAGGTTTTAAAGTTCTTTAAATCCATGTCTTGATAAGGGCTATACCATTCAATTCCAATTGAGTCTACTCTAATCGCATTACCGGCAAATCTTGTCCCAGGTCGATAAGAAGTTGTCGCATCCATTGGGCAAGAAAATATTACGACATCCGCTTCTTTATATTCTGAGGTACAACTTTGAAAACTTAAATCTACTTTTTTAAACTTATTCATCTTTATCCTCCCAAAGCCAATTTTCTTGATCAACGACTTTGATATATCCATTGTTTAATTCACTAAATATGACTGAGCCATTTTCTTGGTAAAAGGCTAAATCATTTAAAAAATCTTCGGTAATATATTCTCCAGGAATTAACATTGGAATACCTGGTGGATATATCATTATCGATTCAGCACTAATTTCATTTTCACTATCTGCCAAAGGAATCATTTTATAAGGGGCATGGTAAGCAACCCTAGGTCGACAAAATGAATCAGGAAAATCATAATTAAACTTAATTTTATCTAAGGGTTCTTTAATCCCATAATACACTTGGCTTAATTCTTCTAAAGCTTCACAAAGCTTTATAAAATCTTCTTCTTCAGTAGCCATCGTGATAATGGCTAAAACAAGATATGTTTCTGCAAGTTCTAATTGGATTTTATATTTATCAGCTAAAAATCTATAACAATCAAATCCGGTAATCCCTAATTGAGAAACTTTTATTACTAATTTAGTCGCATCATAATCTGGAAAACCTCTAGCCTCGGCATAAGCTTTGTCTAGTATTTCTATTCCTTTAATATTTTTGAGTCTATTTAGATATTTATTTTTTAGGTTTAAGGCATTTAAAATTCCCGCTTCACCCTCCATTACCATTTGTTTTCTTGCGACATCTAGGCTGGCCATCAAAATACCCGATGGACTGGTTGAATGAAACATGTTGATCGTTGATTGTAATTTGTTTTCATCTACTCTATCGCCCTTTAAAAGTAAAACTGAACTTTGAGTTAATGAAGTTGCCGTCTTATGAATCGATAAAGCACTTAAATCACAGCCAGCCTCCATTGCCGAGATAGGTAACTCCTTAGAAAAGTAAAACTGTGCGCCATGGGCTTCATCTGCTAACACAACTAAACCGTATTCATGCGCCTTTTCTGTTATTTTTTTAATATCTGAAGTAACCCCAAAATAAGTTGGATTAATGATAAGTACTGCTTTACTATCTGGATTTTCTTCTAAAGCTTTTTCAAAAGCCTCATAACTCATGCCATTAGCAATCCCTAAATTTTGATCTATATCAGGTTTAACGAAAATAGGAACAGCCCCACTAAATATCAAAGCATTAATGACTGATTTATGGACGTTTCTAGGCAGAATTATCTTCTCTTTTGCTTTCACCGTGGTCATAATCATTGCCAGTATCGCACCACTGGTACCGTTAATCATAAAATAGGCTTTATCTGCATCAAAAGCATCTGCCATTAAGGCTTGAGCTTCCATTATCACACCTGTCGGTTTACTAAGTGTATCTAATCCCCTAGGTGCGTTTGCATCAAGCTGATAAATTTCTTTACCCATAAATTTAGTTAAGTCATTTTCTTTTCTGCCTAATTTATGGCCTGGTACGTCAAATGGAGTAACATTTGATGTTCCATACTCTTTTAATTTTGTAAAAAAGGGGGTTTTTGAATGGTCTTTTTTCATTTATACATCACCTTATGAAAATATTATCATAAAACCACATAAAAAAGTATATAAAATGATATAATATCTTCGGTGATACTGTTGAAATTCATAAAAAAATACCGCATTGCTATTTTCTTTATATCCTGTATTATACTTGGCTTTATAACGATGCCTCTTTTTCATGGGGGTTATGTTTTAAGTTTGATTCATGCTTATACAGGCTTTAAATGGTATTATCATATTTTATTATTTATTGGTGCTTTATTTGCCTCATTAGCAGTTCATGAATTAACCCACTTTATTGCCTTTTTGATAAAAGGCTATAAAAATGAAGCATTAATTCTATTGTTCATGATTTTCTATAAAAACGAACAAAATAAATGGCGACTTAAAATTGATTTTAAACTGCTACTATTAGGTGGTGGATTGGTATTTACTAAACTCGGTGTTATTGATAGTGATGAATCGCTAGAACGTGCGACTAAGGCAACCGCTTTTTCCTTAATTGCCGCCCCTTCAATGACCATTATTAGTTCTTTATTGTTATTGCTTACAACCTTAATCTTCTTTTATCAAAACAATATCCTTGTTCCACTAAGCCTATATGTATTAATTTTTAGTCTTATTTATATTTTTGTTTCAACCAAAGAAGGCCATCAAATATATGGTGATTTTGTCGCTTATAAAAAGATTAAGAAAGACGCTGATTTTGCTTTTCAAGCGACTCTCCAGTATTCTGATGAAATATCTCAATATCAGTTTGATATCATGCAAAATCATATTGATACTTACAATAACATAAACTTCTCCGCTAAATTCATGACCTATTATATGTATTTATTAGAAAAAAATATATTTGATGACACCGAGATTAACTTACAAATATATAATTTGACTTACCCGTATATTAACAATAATTACTCATTTAAACGTTTATTAAAATCAACCTATGGCATTGAAATAATTCAAAGTGTTATTTTATATGCCTCAAAGCTTGGTTTTACAGAACGTTCTCTTGAATTATTAGACCAATACATTACTTACTTAGAAGAAAAGAAAATTAATGAAAAATATATTAACTATATTACTAAACAAACCCATCAACTCCTTGGATTATCCGATGAATCCCAATATATTAATAATAAAAGAAACATTACTTCTTACGGATTATCTTTTATCATGAATCATATTCCTTCATTTATCAACTCTGAATTAAAACGAAACAAAGGTTTTAAACCATTTAATTTGAGCTGTAAAATTAACTAATAAGTATTAAAACTTTTCTTACTATTCAGCCTTGATTCATCGGTTTACTTATGTTATAATCATTCATGCTGGTCCGGTGGTGTAGTGGTTAACATGCCAGTCTGTCACACTGGAGATCGCGGGTT